>Ga0065708_1006732_pt1 | contig 12114 bp, 8 predicted proteins | sample Hoacrofraction12_2_FD_59095 | JGI IMG/M metagenome (GOLD analysis project Ga0065708, IMG submission 59095) | Hoatzin crop microbial communities from Cojedes, Venezuela, sample from fiber fraction 12 v1 | ecosystem: Host-associated > Birds > Digestive system > Esophagus > Crop | place: Venezuela... | reverse complement strand
GTCGTTGCTCAAATCGTCGCTCCAAACCGTTTGACTCCCCTCGTTTCCTATCCCCTGTGAACTCTGACAAACGGACCCAATGCGACGATCCAATGCAACGAAAAAAAAAAAGAAGCCTCAAGCCATACCCTTCTTCAGAGTACGGTGAGGTTTCTTTTTCCCAAACTCTCCCTCTGTCCCAACGATACGACTTGAGCGTAAAGCAGGCCGGAAGGATGCAAGCGTTTAGGATGGTGCCGGCAGAGGAAACGAGGCTCTTCACCTTGCTTCGTGTCGGCGGGTTTGATTGATGTTATTGATTATTAGAACCAGCCCCGTGAAGAATTAGTAAGTATGGGGCCGGTGATTTTTATTGTCATATATTAGGTTTTCAGGCGGGTTTATTCTTCGTTTTTTGTGAGTAGATTTCAAGCACCACGCCGTAGTCCCTCTTTAATGTACCGACCAATCCCATATACGCTTCTATCCGGGGTCTATGTCGCGGTATAATTTTGAGTAGTTCCTTGAGCGACACAGAGATAACTTTGCCCGCCGTTAAGTCCCCGTACTTCTCGCGTATAATATCAAGGTCGGTAAGGTAAGAGGGTTTAGACGGCGTGGTTTTGTTTTCCTTCTTTTCAGTTATAGGGTGTGGGGTGAATGTTTGAATGATGTTGGTAATTAAGTTCATGATGAGTTGTTTTTAAATTATTGTCTTTCCCCCACTCCATAAATCAGGTTTCGGTGGGGGTTGAGGGCGAAATAACACAATAAAAAAGGCCGCATCTAAAAAGACACGGCCTATGAAGAATGAACAGTTAGATTCAGTTGTCGTAATATTCCCAACGTTTATAGAAGTCGTTGTATTTATAATAGCCTTTCAGGTTCCCATAGCTATCATATACATCATAACGTTTGTAAAAATCGTTCCACTTCTTATAGCCTTGCAGGTTGCCATAAGAATCTTTTTTCTCTTCTCGATTGTAAAAATCATTGTACTTCTTATAAGACTGAAGATTTCCATTAGCATCTTTCGTCTCTGTGCGATCATAGAAGTCGTTTTTCTTCTCGTAGGATTTCAAGTTTCCATACCTATCGAAATATTCCAAACGATTATAGAAATCATTATACTTAGCCCAGCCTTGCAAATTACCATAGCTATCATAGAATTCCGTCCGTTTATAGAAGTCATTCCATTTCTGTGTGTAGGATTGAGCAAAGGAGGTCGTCAGGTTCACCATAAACAACACGACAACGAGATAAAGCAGTTTCTTTTTCATAGTGGTAGATATTAAGGTTAGGTTTGGTGCAAAATTACAGAATAATCACAACGAAGCCAAACATTTTTCCGAATTCAAGGCTTGATTTTGAACATAATAGTGAGAAAGTTGGCATTTCCGTTTTGTTTTTAGCATCTTTTTTTGTATATTTGGCAAAAATTTAACACTGACACGAAAACGCTTAATCAGAAATCATGGACATAAATTTCTTTAATAATAACGATCACAACAGCCTCTTTAATAAGCTTAAACAAATTGCCACTTATATGGCAAATTTTGATAGATTTTTAGCTGTTGCCGGCTATTTTCGCTCTTCTGGCTATTTTAAACTGAGAGAAGAATTGAAAGATGTCAAAGAAATCAAGATTTTGGTTGGAATAAATATTGATGATATCTTTAGACGGCATCCCAAGGCCATGTTAATGTTCGGCCCGGACATTGAAATGCAGGCAAAATCGGAATATTTCAAGGATTTCAAGAAAGATATACAAGAAGCACGTTATGCCCCAGATGTTGAAAATGGAATCCTCCAAATGTGTGAAGATTTAATCTCTGGGAAATTAGAAATGCGTATCCACCCCACTAAAAATCTTCATGCAAAATTTTATCTTTGTTTACCCGAGAATCACAATGAACATACTGACGGATGGGTTATCATGGGCTCCTCTAATATTTCAGAGGCGGGACTTGGTATATCAGAGGCGGATCGCTACGAACTGAATGTGGCAATGAAAAACCCTGCTGATGTGATTTTCTGTCGTGACGAGTTTAATAAACTATGGAGCAAGGGAATACGTCTGACTACTGACGATATTGCTCAATATAAAGCTAAAACCTATCTCGGTTACCAACCTACGCCCTACGAAATTTATATAAAAGTTCTTATCGACACATTTGGTGACCAAGTAGAAGATGATTTCAACATCCAACTCCCCGATGGCGTTTTAGATTTAAAGTATCAGAAGGATGCCGTCATCCAAGGTTATCAAATGTTGTTACAACACAATGGCCTCTTTCTTGCCGACGTAGTTGGTCTCGGCAAAACAATGATAGCCACAATGATTGCTAAACGATTTGTGGAAGCAAATGGTAAGCACACCAACATACTAGTTGTATATCCCCCCGCAGTAGAACGCAACTGGAAAGATACTTTCAAATTATTTGGCATAAAAAACAAAGCCCAATTCATTACCAATGGAAGCCTCTCGAAGGTGTTGAATGGAGAGGATCAGTACAAAGACAAGGAAGAATTCAATCTCATTATTGTAGATGAAGCTCATGGTTTCCGCACTGACACGTCTGGCAAATATGATGAATTGCAAAAGATTTGCAAATCCGTATGTTCCAATCCCGGTTTGTTAGGTAGTTCACAAAAAAAGGTGATGTTATTATCCGCAACACCATTGAACAATCGCCCCACGGACTTGTTGAATCAAATACTTTTATTTCAGAATAGTCAGAATAGTACTATCGATGGAATTGCCAACTTAAAGGCATTCTTCTCTCCCCTTGTACAACAATATAATAAATTAATGCGAGAACGTGGCGAACGTGATGTCACAGACGAAGTTGATGCGATTTACAAGGAAATCAGGGAAAAGATTATGGACAAGGTGACGATCCGTCGTACTCGTCATAATATCATGAACGATGAAGACTATCGAGAGGACCTTCACCGGCAAAACATTACATTCCCACATATCCTGCCGCCCAAAGAGTTGGAGTATGAACTTGACAGCGACACTTGCGAACGTTTCTACAATACCCTCGCCACCCTAACTAACGCAGAAGGATGTACTGAGCATCTAGAATACGCTCGATATCGTGCCATCGAATTTTTAGAGGCTGAATATCAAGAAAAATACCGCAATGCAGAACAAGTGAGCACCATTTTGGCTGGTATCTATAAAGTTCACATGGTGAAGCGACTTGAAAGTAGTTTTTACGCTTTCAAAAAATCTCTGCGTACTCTGCTTCGCATTACCACAGATATGATTAATATGTGGGAGGAAGATAAAGTTATTATTGCTCCTGACTTGAACGTAAAAGATATGCAGGCCAAAGGGATGGAATTAGATGCCATCATCGAATATGCCGGAGAGCGAGGATATAAAGCCGATGATATTGTCTATCCTGCAAGCGCATTTAAGCCAGAATTTATCGAACTACTTCGAAATGACAAAATCGCACTTGAGCATCTTTGTGCTGATTGGGAGGAAGAACATGACGACCCCAAGTTCGATGAATTTATTCGGAAGTTAAATACCGAACTAAAAAATCCCGAACAAAATGCCACAGGCAAAATCGTACTTTTCTCTGAAAGTGTTGATACACTCACATACTTGTATGATAGGCTAAGAAACGAAGAGAAGTTATCAGATGTGATTTTGGTTTCCGCCACCAATAGAAACCGTATGGAAGAAACCATTCGGGCAAATTTTGACGCCAACTACGACAAGGACAAGCAGCGTAATGACTTTAATATAATCCTAACTTCTGATGTCCTTGCAGAAGGTATAAACCTTCATCGTTCAAATGTGATTGTCAACTATGACTCTCCGTGGAACGCCACCCGGCTAATGCAACGCATAGGACGTGTCAATCGTATAGGATCTGTTGCAGAGAACATATACAATTATACATTTTATCCATCACAACCGGGCGACCAAGAAATTCAGCTCTACAAGAATGCCCTTATCAAGTTGCAAGGTTTTCACTCTGCATTTGGCGAAGATGCCCAAATTTACTCACACGAAGAAATTGTCAAACAGTTTGAAATGTTCGACAGCAACATCAAGGATAGTGTTGACAAAAAAATTCAACTCCTGCGAGAAGTACGTGAACTCTATAATACAGACCGCAAATTATATCACAAAATCAAGCAGCTGCCTCTAAAAAGTCGTGTGATGCGACAAACGGGCCAGCACTCAAAACAAAGTATCGTGTTTATCTCTTCTGATTTCAAAACAGAATTTTATCATGTTTATGATAACCGAGCAGAAGCGATAGACTTTCTTACGGCTGTCGATTATCTTAAAGCCCCCAAAGACGAACTACCTGTGCTCGCCTCTGAAGATGACAGCACCCACTATGCACATGTAAACAAGGCACTATCAGAATATAAAAACACATTTATTGAGACAACTGATATTGTGGAACATGCCACACGTAGAGACCTTGACCGTACTTCACTCCAAGCCTTGAGGTTCCTACGAGAAGTTACGCAAGTATGTAACGATGATCTCAGTTTAAAGAATACCTGTACTACTCTAAAAAATTACATTGAAGACGGCGTTTATGCCCAGCTACCACGTCGCATTCGTGATATATCCAATGAGTATAAACACGATAGACCTGCCATCAAACAAGCACAATATCAATTGCAATCTAGGCTTGAAGATCTAGCAAACGAGTATAAAACGCAAGACTCTACAGCAGTACAACAACAACGAGCTTTAGAAAATCCCAATATCGTTATTTCCGAAACATTCATTTAACGACCGACCACCACTATGACATACACAGCAGAACATCTAAGAGCGATTTTTCAACAAAAATTCAATATGCAAGCTTGGTATGAAGTCTTGCAAAGTATTTTCCAAGCTTCGGCCTTACGTTCACAGCCAGAGGCTCTCTCTAGCACAAGCGAGACGGAGCGAGGCTTCTATCTAGGGCATATTGATACCACAGATAATTATAAAATAGGCCTTTTCTATTATCGTATACAGAAAGATAGCGTCGCTCACAAACGGGTCGGTCTTCGACAATTGGTAAGGTCTTTTATAAACCAAAACTTTGGTCTATTTGATGCCGCTCTCGCCGTCTTCGAAAGCGATAACGACTGGCGCTTCTCGTTTATAAGTGATATTAAAGGAGATGCCACATCCCCCAAACGTTACACTTATATTTTTGGTGATTCAGAGAATCAATACAAGACCCCCATTGGCCGTTTCCTTTCTTTAAACAGCGCTGCCATTTCTTACAAGGATATTAAAGATGCCTTCTCGGTAGAAGCTCTAACCAAGCAATTCTACAACGACCTTTTCGATTGGTATCAATGGGCCGTAGACGAGCACTCCGGAATCACATTCCCCAACAATGTATCAACCCCCGACGATGACAAAGAAGACATTGATATGAAGATTATACGTCTTCTTACTCGTATAATCTTTGTATGGTTCATAAAACAAAAAGATTTAGTTCCAGAATGCATCTTTGATTGCAACTTCTTACGAACCATCCTTAAGGATTTTGATGAATTCAGCGAAACCGATGGAAACTACTACAATGCCATTCTGCAGAACCTCTTCTTTGCCACACTTAATCGAGCAATCGAGGATGAAAACGGAAAACGTCGATTCGCCCATAACGTAAAGAAAGACGTTAAAACTCTTTATCGTTATGCAGAACTATTTACCATTTCCGAAGACGAAGTCATTGAACTATTTTCTCATATCCCCTTTCTTAATGGTGGTCTCTTCGAATGTCTTGATAAGGTTAAGACTCTCGATGGCGTAGAACGGGCATATTATTATGATGGTTTTAGTCGCAATGCTACTAAATTTGCAAACGGCCGATATAGCCAACGTGCCGTCGTCCCCAATAATTTCTTCTTCAAGCCGGAAAAAGGATTGTTCGCTATCTTAAACCGCTACAACTTCACGATTGAAGAAAACACCCCGAATGAGCAACAAGTAGCACTGGATCCCGAATTGTTGGGCAAAGTCTTTGAAAACTTGCTTGGAGCCTACAATCCCGAAACCCAAGAAACCGCAAGAAATCAAAGTGGCTCTTTCTATACCCCTCGTGAGATTGTCGACTTCATGACAGATGAGAGTCTTAAAGCCTATCTGGGAAGGACACCCATCGTAGAAAGTCTCTTTAACGACGACTTTGTGAAAGATCCTACTCTGGAGGCCGAATACAAATCTATCAAAGAGAAATTAGAGCAAATTAAAATTCTCGATCCTGCTTGTGGTTCAGGAGCATTCCCGATGGGGTTACTTAACCGTATTGTAGATATTCTGAAGAAAATTAGTCCGGAGGCAAGTATTTACAATCTCAAACTTACCACCATTGAAAACTGCATTTATGGGAGTGACATACAAAGTATCGCGACTCAAATAAGCAAATTGAGATTCTTTATCTCGCTCATTTGTGACTGCGAAAAGGACGACTCCAAACCCAATTTCGGCATCCCCACCCTACCTAATCTGGAAACAAAATTTGTCGCAGCAAACTCATTGCTGTCTAAAAAGAAGCGACAACAACAACTTGAACTTTTTGAAGATCCTCGTATACAAGACAAGAAAGATGAGTTGGCAAAAGTTCGCCACTTACATTTCTCTGCAAAAACAGCCAATCAGAAGCGGGAATTAAGATTACTAGATGAACAACTGAGAAAAGAACTTTCAGAACTTCTTGCCAATAGTTTATTCGCTCCAGATGATGCTTTGCAATTGGCAAGTTGGAACCCTTACGACCAGAATACTGTTGCTTCATTTTTTGACCCTGAATGGATGTTTGATGTAAAAGATTTTGATATTGTCATTGGAAATCCGCCTTACATTCAGTTACAGAATAATGGCGGGGAACTTGCACAACTATATCAACCGTGCAACTTTCAAACCTTTGCTCGGACTGGTGATATATACTGTCTATTCTACGAACGCGGATGGCAACTTCTCAAGCCCAACGGACATCTCTGTTACATTACATCAAATAAATGGATGCGAGCAGGGTATGGAGAAAAGACACGTGAGTTCTTCGCCGCAAAAACAGATCCGCAGTTGCTGATTGATTTTTCAGGAACAAAAGTCTTTGAGAGTGCGACTGTTGATGTAAACATTCTTCTCTTTGAGAAAAAGACAAATACCCATAATACCACATGTGCAGTCGTAAATAAGCAGAACTCAACCGGCATCAATAATTTGAGCGATTTTGTGAAGCAAAATGGAGAGCCTTGTTCCTTCACGTCTGGTGATTCATGGGTAATATTGTCCCCCATAGAACAGAGCATAAAGCAGAAAATCGAGGCTGTCGGGACACCTCTTACAGATTGGGATATTCAAATAAATTACGGCATTAAGACCGGTTGCAACGAAGCTTTTATCATAGATGAAGCCAAACGCTCGGAAATTTTAAATAATTGCCAATCGCAGGAAGAACGTGAAAAAACGGCTGAACTTATTCGACCCATTCTTCGCGGCAGGGATATTAAAAGATATGGTTATGACTGGGCGGGACTATACTTAATTTGGATTCCATGGCATTTTCCTCTCCATCAAGACTCGACCATACAAGGTGCATCACAAAAAGCAGAAAATCTATTTAGGGAACAGTATCCTTCTGTGTATAACCATCTTTTACAATATAAGAACAAACTCTCTTCTCGTAATCAGGCAGAAACAGGTATACGATATGAATGGTACGCTCTCCAACGTTGGGGTGCCAATTATTGGGAGGATTTTGACCTACCAAAAATTGTTTGGAAACGCGTTGGCTCAATTTTACGGTTCGCATACGATAAAAATAGAACTTTAGTCCTTGACAGCACATGTTTTGCCACTGGCAAATATATTGATTTTCTAGTTTGTATTTTAAACTCCCCAATGGGGCATTATCTTTTGCAGAATGCACCGAAAACAGGAACAGGAGACCTTCTCATAAGTGTACAAGCTATCGACCCAATAGCAATTCCAATTCCTGAAGAGACCGCGTATAATCGCATCGTAGATTTGCTAAATAAATATCTTTCAGGTAATGATTGTATGAATATAATGAATACGGAAATTTTCGATTTATACAGGTTGTCTTCCGAAGAAAAAAAATATATTATGAGTTTAGGGATATAGGAGGATTTTGATAAGCCAAAAATTGTCTTTCAAGAAATTGTGCAATCCAGCCAATTCTTTTTGGACGCACAAGGACAGTTTGTGTGCAATGACACATGCAGAATTATAACAGGTACGAAACTTCCATTTTTACTTGGAATAATGAACAGCCGTCTCTTTTTCTTTGCCGTTAAGCATTTTTATAGCGGTGGACTCCTCGGAGAGAAGGGCATTCGTATGAAACACACATTCTTTTGCAAATTTCCATGTATTCCACACGACGATAGTATAGACAGATTAGTCAAGCAAACTGGGTATGCTCCATCATTAGAAAATAGTTCACTAGTCGAAAATATTATTCTACAACGGTATGGACTATCTGAGCATGAAATAGACTACATTATGCAAGATACATTCACTCAAGAAGACTAACTTCGTTTCTATTTACACTAATTTTATGAGATATTTATAAAACCGATTATACTACGTTCTTCGTCTGATAGATTATATAAGTTGAAAATCATTGTATCTATAGCAATGGCTTGCGATTGTGTGTATTTTTTCTGGATGCTGACTACCTTTTCACAGAATTTTGCATTAATACTGTTTGTAATCTTCTTTACTGGGATCTTGTCAAAAAAGATCTTACTCATTTCCCGTGTCCCTCCTTGTAATTCAGGAAAAGAATCCCGAAAGCAGAATTTAAACAAGGAAGAATTAAAAAATGCCGTTAAAAAGGGTATGTGTTTGCCCGTGATAATAAAACACTTTTGATTTGTAAGAAGTTGTTTGTCATCAAACACAAACGGCATATATTTCGTCATATTGGGATATATGATTTTTGGTTTATTAAAATCCTCCCAATAGCTGATGCTATCTTGGGTCTCAAACCATTTATTACATGTTCTCTTTCTCGCTTTCTCATCAGTATTACCCAGACGTATTCGTTTTCCCTTGATTTCAACAAATCGCCCAGTTTGAGAAAGTTTTTGCAAACAAAAATCAGATAGGTGGTTTTCAACTACCCAATTATATCCAAATTCAAGAAGTTTATCTTTTGCAAAACTTAGAAGATAACCCTTCACCGCAGGATAATCGTCAATGTTATAATGACGAGACGGGAATGTGGCAATCAGATACAATCCAGCCCAGTTATAATCATAGCGTTTTATATCACGCCCTCTTAAAATGGGTCGAATAAGTTCAGCCGTCCGCTTTCTCTCGTCATCTGTTTTGCAAAGCTGTATGATTTCATCTCGTTTCTCTTGGTTAATAATAAACGCCTCGTTGCACCCTGTAAGAACGCCACGGTATATATTTATATCCCAGTCTTTCAAAGGGGTGCCTACAGCCTCAATTTTCTGCTTTATGCTCTGTTCTATTGGAGAAAGAATCACCCAACTATCAGAAGAACTAAAATCGCATGTGGTACCATTTTGCTTCACAAAATCGCTCAGTTATTCGCATCTGTTTCCGACCTAATGAAACGTGCTAAGGTGTTACGATCAACCTTACAAATTTGAGCAATATGCCGTTGTGATATTCCTTCCTTTATAAGTTCTTGTATCAATACTCTTTTTCGATACAGTTTCCGCTTTTCTGGGGCTGTCTTACTACCTTTGGGGCGCCCTAATACTACCCCTTCTGACTTTTTCCTGGCGAGCGCTTCCTTCGTCCGTTGGCTGATAAGATTCCTTTCGATTTCAGCCGACAAGCCAAAAGCAAATGCCAACACTTTACTTTGAATATCGTCTCCCAACCGATAGTTGTCTTTGATGGTCCACACCCTGCATTCCTTAGTCATACAAATGTTGAGAATTTCCATTATCATAAAGAGATTGCGCCCCAAGCGAGAGAGTTCGGCACAGATAATGAGGTCGTCTTTCTGAACACGTCGGAGCAATTTACCTAACTCCCGCTTTGTGTAGTTCTTGGTGCCACTGATAGTCTCTTCAATCCAACCATCAATAGCAAGTTGCTCACGTTGACAAAAATTGTTGATTTCAAAGCGTTGGTTCTCCACCGTCTGCTTATCACTACTAACACGTATATATCCGTAAATCATATTTGAAAAATTTTAAGTTGGTTCCATTGATTAAACGTAGACAAAAGAGTGACATAATTTTGCTCATCTTCACCTTTTTCTCTACCTTTGCCAGCAAAAGAACTGACCATGCCTAAAAAACGACTATATAGCGTACCACTGCGAGATATGTGGAAGGAATATCACGAGTGGTGCCAAAAAAACAAGCAAACCGATGCCCATGTGTTTTATAATCAAAAATTGAAGGAAGTTTTGTCTTGCCCCTTCCCCCTAGTACAGCACACAAGAAGGATAGAACTTATCTTCTGGCTCATGGACTATCAGAAGGAGTTTTTGCATATTTACCTTGAGTCGCCGGAACTATACGAAGTGATAAAAGCCATACAACTTAAGGACCTGCAGGCCATCAAGCAGTATCTGCAGGATACTGGCGTAAAGAAACAATTCTTAGTCCCCAGCACTGGTCAAATCTTAGATACCGTCTTCTACAACATAGCCGTACATGTCCCCAATCACATAGATAGCTTCACATATTCGTTTTTCTACCTCCCAGACGGTGGCGTCATCTTACATTTTGAGAAGGATGGTAAAATTGGGGCTATCTCCGAACAAGCATACGAGGATTCAACAATTCGCACCGATGAAGCCGCCAAAACCGAGGTGCAGAATTTCAACTTTGCCGTCAACCTCCTCACCTATATGCGCTGCTTTCCCGAATGTGTCAAGGATGGCGTTCCCGAGGACAACAAAGACAAGTTGTATATCCCGCAAGGCCAGAGCGTCCAACTCGGGGCTTCCGACAAGATGCAGGAAATCATCCGCGATGCGACAGGACAAAAACGCCCTCACTACAGAACAGGCTACTTCAAGACCCTCACCTCTGACTTTTATACCCACAAGAAGGGGCAGGTCATCTTCGTGAGAGAGACGATGGTAAATGCCAAGGCTAAGACGGTGGTGCTGTCGGATGATGAGGAGAAGCTCGACAAATACACCAAATAACGCTGCTTATGCGCATCGTCAATTGGAATTGCAACGGGAAATTTCGGGAGAAGTGGCAAGTTTTGTTCGACGCCTTTCCCGATGCTGACATCTTCATCGTGGACGAGTGCGAGGACCCGGATTTCTACGCCGACCAAGAATATCGCAAGCTCTTCACGGTGGGCTTTCACGCCGGCACTCCCGATTACTCGATGAAGGGCATTGGTGTGTTCTCTCCGAAAGGGCATCGGCTGCAACGGGTGAAATGCAAGTACGCCCACTCCTTGATGATGCTCGGCTACGCTCCCTTCAAGGTCGACAGCTCCCTCATGATTCTCGCTGTGTGGCCCCATGGGAAGTACGTCGAGGAAATGATGGACTTTCTCATGCTCAACGAAACGCTCATCACGAAGGACCTCATTATCATCGGCGACACGAACAGCACTTCCGTCCTCAACCACCAGCACCCCAAGGAGAAAAATCACGACGCTATGGTAGAGTGGCTGCAAGGGAAGGGGCTCGTGGATGCCTACAACTATGTGACGGGTGAAGCGCAGGGAGAGGAGACCATACCGACCTTCTATTGGTGGCGCAGGGAGGACAAACCCTTCCACTTAGACCGAGCCTACGTAAGCCCCGACCGCCTCAAGGACTTCACCCTCCCACCGCTGCCCGAACACAAGGATTGGCTGCAGTATAGCGACCACATGCCCATCGTTTTGGATATTACAGATTGACAACACACGATGCAAAACACCAAACGAAAACCAAACAAAAAGCGTCTTTTGGCTCAAGCGGTTCGACAGGCCAGGAAGAAGTTAGTGGACCGGAGGAAGTCGCTCGGGAAAAGGCATCTCGAATCGTTGCTGAAAACTATTCGATACCACCTGACGACCGAAGAGCTACGACAGGCTTTGCCCCTTGTCGATTGGGAAAACGGCCCTTCGGTGGAGTCGTTATCTTCGGCCGACGTCAAAGTTCTGGAGAATCTGATCGA
>Ga0065708_1006828_pt1 | contig 12118 bp, 12 predicted proteins | sample Hoacrofraction12_2_FD_59095 | JGI IMG/M metagenome (GOLD analysis project Ga0065708, IMG submission 59095) | Hoatzin crop microbial communities from Cojedes, Venezuela, sample from fiber fraction 12 v1 | ecosystem: Host-associated > Birds > Digestive system > Esophagus > Crop | place: Venezuela... | reverse complement strand
ATATTAATTTAATAAATAAAAATAGATTAAAGTATTAAATAAAAATAAGTAAAAATAAAGTTAAATTATAATTAAAAATTTTAATCTTTGATTTTAGGAGGTTAAATGTATTATTTGTCTTCTATTTTGATTTAATCTATTGTGCATTATTATTCTTGGTTTTAACATATGGGTTGTGTATTATCTTCTTGGTTTGAACATGTTGATTATGTTTTGTTTTACACTGCCGGTGTCTTCAAGTTTTCTCTTATTAGGTTTTACTGGGACGTTTTTAGTACCTTTTCTTGTATCTGCATATTCTTTTTTAGCTTTTGCTCGGCTTTTGTAAAGGTATGATCCAAACCATCCCATTAATGCAGCAAGACCTAAAATTACTACAGTCATTGTTAAGTCTGCGGTGTTTGTTGCAGTATATGCTCCAAGATATCCCATGAAACTTAAATAAAGGAGTGGTGTTCCTCCTACAATTCCGAGTAAAATTGCTTTTAATTCGGTTCTTGCTTCATAACCGATATAGATTGGTCCGAATGCAGCAAATGCAGTTAATAAATCGATACCTTGTTGGACGGAAACAAGTGGGAAAAAAGCGTATATTGCAGCTCCAAATATTAATGATTTTATATTAATATCTGGTAATTTTGTAGGTTTTTTACTTTTGTCTTCTTTACCTTTATTTACATCTACCATTAAATCACCTAAAAACTAAAATATTCTTATCAATGATTATATTATTCATGTAATTTAAATTTTAATATTTTATTTTGTGGATATAATGTGAAGAGATATGTTTTGTTAATTTTTATGTTTTATTTTTAAATAAATTTGTTATGGAATTTTATTGCAGGTACTTTTGAGATATTTGTGGAGTTATTATTGTATTTTTTTATTCTTTTATGATTTTTCATTGACTTCTTTTTTCAGCTATTGCACCGCCTGCAACACCTGCAATTCCCATAATAATTGCATATTTTATAATATTATGGATTATGACAATTAAACTTCCCATTCCAGATACTGTAAATCCTATAATGCCTCCCAATACTCCTTTTAATAATGTTCCTCCGAATGTTACTAAAATTATAAATAATATTGAAGTGACAATTGTTCCAAATGCTCCTGCAAGAGCAGCATTCCACATACCTCCAATTATGCCGTCGTGGGCTAAGTATCCTACTATAAATCCTACAATTAATAATCCTATAAATTCATATCTGCTAAAGAATAAAGATACTATCAGAGTTAATATGAATCCTGTTATTACTGCACTCCATTTTGCCATAATATCTCTCTTTAATTATTTAATTTTTATTAAGTGATAATATTGCGTTTTTTAGGTTTTCAATGTAAATTTCTATATCTTCAGCATAATTCTCTTTTATGTCTTTTTTGGTCATATGAAAATTAGCTAATCCTTTTTTGGATGTGATTTTTTCTATATTGCTGATTGTTGAATCGTATCCACTGCTTCCTGTTGTACAGAAAAATGATACATTTTTAAATTTCTTTTTGTTTTGATTTAAATAGGTATAAACTGGACTTGCCATTGTTGAAGCCCAGACAGGAGTTCCAATAATTACTACATCATAATCTTCAGGATTATGTTTCATAGGTTTTATTTCAGATTCTTTTTTTCTAACAGAATCTAATGCTCCTTTTGCAAATCCAATAGCTCCACTATAATCTTTTTCTTCTTTAATTTCTTCTATATCAGAATGTAGGCTATTTTGAATATCTTCAGCTACTTTTTTTGTGGTATTTGTCCTTGAATAATAGACTACTAATGTTTTCATTTTATCCTCTCATTTTCTTAAGTTTTTAGTTTTATTAATTAATTATTAATTTAATTTTTATTATTTATATTTATTCATGTTTGAGTATTTTTAAATTATTAAAAAATTCAAAATAAATCTAATATTTCATCGAATATTTAAAATTCAATACTCAAAATATTCTTCTTCAAGTTTTTCTTTTATTTTTTCTATAATTGCTCTGTGCATTCTTTTTGTAAATTCTGCTCTATCGTCTTGTTTTAAAACATCCAGGTATCCTTGTGATACTAGGTTAAATGCAAATGGTGTAGGTATTATTGTATTTATTGTTTTTATTTCCATATTGCCGTTATTAATCTCACTTATGACTTTTCGAGCATTTTTTATATCCATATAATCTTCAGTCACTTCTCTTCTGGATTCTTTTAAAATAGGGAAATTATTGTCCATTTCTTGTATAAATTTGAGGAGTATTTTTCCTCTTACCTGTTGTTGTCCTACGGTTTTTTCATGACCTTTATAGTGTCTTAATGTCATTAATGACCTGCCGGCACAATGTCTGAATCTGCTTGCTAATGTTTCAGTTTTATCGAGGGATTTAATCAATATGTTTTCAAAATTTTCGGGAGTTAATTTATTGAATGCTTCTAAAGCACCGATTTTATTATCCGAACTTAAATAGAATCCATTATCACTTATTGAAATGGTAATATTTCGTTTGTTTTTCTCAGAGCTGATGTAAGCTACGGCTCTTGCAATAGCTTCATTTGTTTTTCTTCCAAATAAGCTATGGAAAACTACGAATTTTCGCCCACCAAATCCTTTGTAGTATTCTATTAACATTTTTTGTTTGTGGGGGATTTGGGCATAGAGATATTGTTCGTTGAAGTATTCATATATTGAATTTGCAGCAAATTCATCAACATAAAGATATTCATATAAAAATTCCATAATTTCTTCTTTGCTTCTGCCATATTGGAATTTGCTGTCTAAAATGTATCTGAATCTTTGAATATCAACAGCTAAATCGAAGGCAAGAGGTAATTGTTCTGAAAACCATGAAGGTATTGTTGGAGGTCCGGATGCTGGAGATACATTAATAGTCATTCCTTTTCCATAATTAAAACGGTATATTCTCCCTCCAAGTACAAAACTATCTCCTTTTTTAAGATTTTCCATAAATTCTTCTTCTACTTTTCCAACTACTTCTCCGTCACATTTCACAAGTACAGCAGAATGATCTGGAATTGTTCCGATATTTGTTGAATAAAGCATTCTTGCTAATTTTCCTCGTTTTCCGAACTGATTTTTTTTATAATCTATCCATATTTTTGCATAAACATATCTTTCTTCGAGTTCTGAGTATTCTCCAGCCATATAACTTAAAACATCTTCATAGTCATCTCTGCTTAAGTCTTTATAACAATAGCTTTTTCTTATGACATCGTAAGCATAATCAATATCCCATTTGTTTTCAATTGCCATGCCGTAAATATGTTGTGAAAGTACATCCAAACAATTTGTAGGAATTTTAATAGTGTCTATTCTTCCTTCTTTGGCATTTTTTAAAAGAACAGAACATTCTACTAATTCATCTCTATCTGTAACTATTATACGTCCTTTGGATTTTTCATGTAATCTATGTCCGCTTCTTCCAATTCTTTGCAGTGCTCTGGATACTGATTTTGGAGAGTTTATTAAAATTACAAGATCTATATAACCAATATCTATTCCAAGTTCTAATGAAGTTGATGATACAACTGCTTTTAGTTTTCCTTCTTTTAATTTATTTTCTGCTTCTAATCTTAATTCTTTTGAAAGTGATGAGTGATGTGCCATTATATTCTCATTATTAAAATGTTCTCCATATAGTTTTTTAAGATTATATACATATCTTTCTGTAGCACTACGTGTATTTGTAAAAATCAATGTTGTTTTATGTTCCATTACCAGATCATCAATCAATGCATAAGTGGATAATCTTGTATCTTCATTATCTGCTATTACAATATCATCTACTGGTGATATGACCTGTATATCTAAATCTTTCAAGTAGTTGATATCTACTAATATACAATCTCTTTCTACACCATATTCATAACCTACAAGAAAATTTGCAACCTTTTCAAGAGGTGAAACTGTAGCTGACAATCCAATTCTTACAAATCCTCCAATTAAATGTTGCAATCTCTCAAGAGACAAACTTAAATGAACTCCTCTTTTATTATCTGCTAATGAATGAATTTCATCAATTATAACATATTTTACTTTGGATAATTTTTCTCTAAACTTCGGAGCAACGAGTAAGATTGATAAAGTTTCAGGAGTAGTTATTAAAATATGTGGGGGATATTTCAGCATCTTATTTCTTTGATATTGGCTTGTATCTCCAGTTCTTACTGCTTGTCTTATTCCAAGAGTTTTTCCTGCTATTTTTTCAATATCTTCAAGTGGTTTTTTAAGATTTCTTTCAATATCATTGTCCAATGCTTTAAGTGGAGATATATAAATACAATAAACTTTATCTTCTAATTTTCCATTATCTGCAAGTGCAGTAAGCTCATTAATAACTGATAAAAATGCTGTTAATGTTTTTCCAGAACCTGTTGGTGATGAAACAAGTATATTATTTCCTTTATGGATTTCCATAATTGACTGTTTTTGAGCTGGTGTAAAATCCTTAAAATTAGTATCGAACCAAGTTTTTACATACGGATGCAAATTTTTATATATTTCTTTTTTTGAATAACTTTTGGTCTGTTTTTTAATCATATTATCTTTTTATATTATTAATTATTTTTATCCGTTAAAAAATCTATTTTATTATTGCTTTTAATAATTTATATGGATTATTATTTATAAATATTTTTTAATTTAGTTTAAATATTAGTTTAAACTAAAATATAATTGTTAAATTAAATTAATTTATTTTAATTTATATTCATATATTTTCACTAGTTTGATAATATTTTTATTAATTATTATTAGATTAATTATTATTAGAGGATTATACATGTCAAATGAAAAGTTATCTATTGAAGAAGCTATAGAAAAATTAAAAGATAATGATATTGATAATAGGAAACTAGCTATAAAAAGTTTAGAACACGTTAATGATGAAAAAATCATTGAACCCTTAATTGAAGCTACTAAAGATGAAAACCCTCAGGTTCGATTTTCTGCTGCAGAAATTTTAGGCGAAATCGGTGATGTTGCAGTTGATAAATTAATTGATGAATTCAATAAGGAATCTGGTTCTAACAAACGTTTCTTAGCTGTTGCATTACAAAAAACTGGTAGTGAAAAAGCTATTGATTCTTTTGCTAATGCTGTAACTGATGATGATTTTGGTGTTCGTAAAGTAGTTATTCGGGCATTAGGTGAACTTAGAGCAAAAGATAAACTTGATGACATTTCTAAAGGTTTAAATGATGAAGATGCCGGAGTTCGTACTGCCACTATTTTTGCTTTAGGTGATTTAGCAACTGATGAATCCATTGCTTTGATTAAAAAAGCAAGACGTGCTGAAAAAGATAAAGATTTCAAAAAATACTGTAACAAAGCTATCAAAAAAGCAGAAAAAATCATCAAATCCGGTGGCAAAATCAAAACTTCCAAAGGCCAACCAATGAGCACAATTAAAGAAATGGAAAAAACCGATATTGAAGCAGCTATTAAAGCTTATGAAGTTCACGTCAAAGACGAAAGCACTAGTGAAACTCCATACAAACGTTTAGCTATATTATATCGTAAAACCAATGATTTCGATAACGAATTCAGAATATTAAAAATAGCTATTGACTTATTATCTAAGGAAAAACCAGGTAAAGAAGTGTGGTTTGAGAAAAGATTATCCAAATTAGAATAATCTTTAATTATTTTTTATTTTTTGGTATTTGGCTATTTTGGCTATTTTTTGGTGTTTAACTATTTTTTATTTTTTTATTATTATTTTTACTGTTTAGCTATTTTATTTTTTATTAAATATCATTTCATTGATTATTTCTATTTTTCTTCTATTTTATATAAATCTGTACGTCTGTTTTTCATTACGGGGATTTCTTCTCTAATTTTAGCTATTTCATCTAAATCTATTTCTATAACTTTTAACTCTTCGGAGTATTCTGCTTGGTAGATTATTTCTCCCCAGGGGTTAACTGCTATTGAGTGACCATAAGAGTTGTAATTTGCAGTTTTATTGAGTGCTGGTGCTACTCCAATGGAGAATACTTGGTTGTCTAATGCTCTGGATTTAAATAATGTGCTCCAGTGTGCAGGGCCGGTAGTCAGGTTAAAAGCTCCAGGAAATATTAATAATTCTGCTCCTTTTAGTGCAAGTATTCTGGATAATTCGACAAATCTTAAATCGTAACAGATTCCTATTCCTATTTTGCAGAATTTTGTATCGATTAGTGTGAAATTATCTCCTGCTTTCAATGTGTCGGATTCTTTAAAGTAAATTTTGTCTTTAACGTCGATATCAAAAAGATGCATTTTTCTATGTTTTCCGAGTATATTTCCATTGTCATCAAAAAATACGGAAGTATTGTATAAATTTCGAGTATTGTCTTTAATTTCTAGTTCGGGAATGGAACCTGCAAGAATATGAATTTTATTTTCTTTTGCTAGTTTAGCTATTTCTTTTAAACTACTGCTATTTTCAAGTGTCTCTCCATATTCTATAAATTTTTCATTTTCATAAGGACAATTAAACATCTCGGGAAGAATAGCTAAATCAGCTCCTTGTTTTTTTCCTTCTTTTATCATTTCTATTGCTTTTTGATTATTTGACTTTTTATCATCAACAACATTCATTTGACATAAAGCAATTTTAATTTTCATATAATCCCTCTAGTAGTTTTCTATATGTTTTTATAGCTATTTGCTATATGTTTTATAGCTATTTGATTTTATTATTAATTTGTTTATTCTTAATTCGTTTAAGAGAAATAAAAGTTAAAAATTAAGAATAGAATTTTAAAATTATTTGATTTTAAAAATAGTTTAAAAAAGTGTAATGATTAATTAAAAAAAGCAGAAAAGAAAAAAAAGAAAAAATATGAAAATAGATTAAGCAAGTTTAATACTATTAATCATATTTTGTATTTCAGTTGTGTTTAAAGCACTAATATCTTTATTTGAAGATTTTCCATTATTTATCACGAAACTGTAATATGTTCCATTATCTAAAATACAAATATATCTTGAATAACCTTGATCTGAAGTGTTTATGATATATTCGCTAGCAAGAGTTGTGTTATTTACTAAAATATTGTCTGCTTGTATAATATTTCCATTTAAAGATCTTGCTGTAGCATTTATATCCTCTTCAATGAGAAGATAAGTTATATCATCACTTTGGATTGTGGTATATCCAATTAATGTATTATCTTTTGTTTTAAATGCAATGTCACTAGAATTGCCTTCTTCATTAGTATTATTATACATTGACCAATTACCTGAGTAATAGAAACTCATTTTTCCATCATTGAAATATTGTAATTTGTCTGTTGGTTGATTTTGCATTTGATGAATTCCTATTCCTGCAATTGCAATAATAATTATTGCGATTATTGCTATAATTCCAATACGTTGTTTATTTATATTTAAACTTTTGGAACTTGTGTCTTTTTTAATAATTTTAGAGGTTTTTACATCTGATTTTTCAACTTTAGGTTTTTCATGCTCTGGTTTTTTATCTTTGTTTTCTTCAGATTTTTCAGCACTTGTTTTGCTCATGTCGAATTTTTTAGCAGGATTTTTAGTTCCTTTATCTTTATTTTTAAATCCTACTGTAGCTGTTTGACTAAAACTTGGTTTATTATTAGAACCACTAAAAATATCTCCTTTAACTTCTTTTTTGGCAGTATCTTTAGTTTTATCTTTAGAATCAATATTTTCTAATTTTTGAGCAATTTTATTACTAAATTTATTTAATTTATCTGCAAAATCACTTTTATTTGCTTGTTTGATAATATTATCTTTCTGTATTGATGTTTTAGAAATAGATTCTGTTTTAGAGCTTTTATTCTCTTTTTCATCTCTTTTTGGTGGTGTGGAATTTTCCTGAGATTTTGGAGGAAATTTTGCACCACAATTTCCACATATGGGGGCGCTGTCATAACTCGCATTACCACACTCTTGACAATATTTTACCAAATTCTTAACCTCCTCTATATTATACAATAATCATCTTTTTATTTTAACTCATATTTAAATACTTTTAAATTTTTATACTTTTCCACCCATTTTCTTTTTATTTTAACTCATTTGTTTTATAACAAACTATCTTATATTGAATTTTAGTTTTTTGTTTTATAAAATAATTTTTATTTATTATTTAATTTAAGAAACTTTATCAAAATTCAATTTAATAAAGTTTGTCCAAACACTATTTAAAACTTTATCAAAATTCAATTTAAGAAATTTTATTAAATAGTAATTTTATATTAAATAATGAAAATTAATTTTAACATTTTTTTTAAAATTTTTTAATTAAACTGTTCAATATTTAAAACTTATTAAAATTCTAGTAATTATAACAATTTTTAAGTGATTTTATGACTGATGATAACTTTATTAAATGTAATAATATTAATTATGCAATATATAAAATAGGAAATTGGAAAAATAATTATAAAATAAACATCATAGGAACTTCTAACGAAATTCCTGTAACTAACCCTACAAAAGAACATGTTCTAAAAAATATGGAACAAATCAGATTATCTGAATTTAATATTAGTGGTAAACAAGTTAATGGTATGCTTGGCTTAGCTATTCAATTAAATCCTTCTTTAAACAACGAAAACATCGATGACTTAATCAAAATAGAACAAGAAGAATTCGATTTAATATCTAAAGAAATAGCTGATTTGGACCTAAAAAACGATGAAGATATTATATTCATTGATTCTGAAGAGTTTCTAATTTATAAATTAGAATTTGAAGGTCATTCTTTATCTTCAAAACCTGCTAATGATTTCACTAAAAAACATCACATGGATGAGATTAAAAGATTAAAAAATATTAGTGGTAATTAATTGGTGTTTATTTAAGTATTTTTTCTTTTTATTTAATTTTATTTAATTTTAGGATACTCTAATTTTATTTAATTCTTATTTTTTTCTTTTTATTTAATTTTATTTAATTTTAGGATACTCTAATTTTATTTAATTCTTATTTTNTTATTTTTTAAAACTTTTTTTTATGAAATTCTTTTTTTTATTTTATGAAATAATGAATTTTAGTTATAAAACTAAAATTCCAAGACCTTCTAATAATATTTTTAATCCAAGTAGAATAAGTATAACTCCTCCAAGGATTTCAAATTTGTCTCCAAAGTAGTTTCCTATTTTTTTACCTAGATATATTCCGACTATAGTAAATAGGAATGCAACTATTCCTATTATTATGACTGGAATTAGGATGCTGGTTTGTAAAACAGCATATGTAACTCCTACAGCGAATGCATCGATACTGGTAGCTATTGCAAGTAGTGTTAATTCTTTAAATGAGAATTTATCGTCTTTTTTAATATCATCGTCTTCTGTTAAGCTTTCTCGTATCATATTGCATCCAATAAGTGCGAGTAGTATGAATGCAACCCATGGAGCAAAGGTGGATATGATCCATTCTAATTGGACACCTGCAAACCATCCTATTACAGGCATCATTATCTGAAATCCTCCAAAGAATGTAGCAAACCAAAGGATTTGTGTTTTAGTTATGTTTTTCATTGTAAATCCTTTTGTTAATGAAACGCTAAAAGCATCCATAGCTAATGCAATTGCAATTAATAAAGTAGATATAAAATCCATTTTCAATCTCCATTTTTCTGATTTTATTTTTATTAGTTGTATTGATTCTATTTAGTTTAAATAGAAATGTTTGGTATTATTTTTATTTTTGTTATTTGAATTATTAATTCTATTTATTTCAAATAATGTTTGATATTATTTTATTTTTGTTATTTGGTTGCAGTTATTTAAATAAAAGAATCTAATGTGACTTTTTTATCTTTTTTAAGTTCTTTTGGAGGTTCAATAGCTACAAATTCGATTCCCTCTTCTTCAAGAAGTTCTTTAGCATCTTCTCCAATTGATGGGGCAACGAGTAATCCTCTTATTTTTTGTTTTTTGTTATTTTCTCCGTTTATTTCTTCATTTTCTTTATTTTCGAAGTCTGTGAGGTATCTTCTGATTTGTTTTACAGCTGCAATTCCAGCTTTACGGCATTTTAATTCTAATACCATGAGGTTACCTTCACAATCTTTACCGAGTATATCTATAAATCCATGTTCTGTGCTATATTCTCTTGCAGTTGGTTTAAATCCTTCTTCAATCATATGGGGGTGTTCCATAATCATATCGCCCATATCTTTTTCATATCCTGCAATTTCAAGTTCTTCGTAATCTTCAATAAGACAGTAATTTGCATAATATGTCTTTTTAATTTCAACTTCTAATCGTTCATTAGGGTTGCGTCTATAACTTTCTAAAAATAAAGTTTCATCTCTGATTAGAGCTCTTGGTCTTGATTTCGGAGGTTGCCAATTTACAGGAGCTACTTTATTGTCTTGATGAATTAAAAAACATCCATCAGGTTTTAACATTATGATTCTATCTCCAAAATCAAGTTCACTTAATGCTCGTCCTTCATAGTTAACTTTACAACATATGAATAAAATTATGGTTGCTTTTTTTCTTAAACCTTCTTCAACAAGTTCATATGTTTCTTCATAGTTTGGTTTTTCTAAAATTTTATACTTCATCTTATCAATATTTGTTTTTTGATTTAATAAATTTATTTAATTTTTAATATTATTAATTTAATTAATTGATTAATCCATTTTTTTATCTTGAATTTACTTTTAATTTAAATATTTTGAAGTTTAATATATTATTGAATTAATTAATTTGTTGTAACTTTTTTTAATTAATTAAATTATAAGATTAATTAAATTGTTGTGGTGTAATTTGTGTTAAATTTTGATAATGTGGAAGCTGAGTATTTCACTTTAAAAGATTTTAAATTTAAAAATGGTGAAATTTTAGATGAAGCTGTTGTGGAATATATGACTTTAGGAACTGCTAAATATGATGATAATGGTTTAATTTCTAATGCAGTTGTTTATTGTCATGGTTCTAGCGGTAGTTTTTCTTCAGTTAAACGTATTGGTGAGATTTTAGGTGATAAAAAGCCTTTAGATACTAATGAGTTTTTCATTATCTCTTTAAGTGCTCTCGGATCTCCAAATTCTGCATCTCCTTCAACTACTTCTCTCGGATGTAAATTTCCAAAATATGATGTTGAAGATATGGTTAATTTTCAAATAGCTTTTTTAAAAGAAAAATTTAATATTTCTCATGTTAAAGGGTTGATCGGAAACTCCATGGGTGGTTTTGAAGTTTTGACTTGGGCTTGCAAGTATCCGGATTCCGTTGATTTTGTAATTTCTCTTGTAAGTAGTTTTAAAGTAGCAGGACATAATTATGCTTTATCTAAAATTATGAACAATATCATTGAATCCGATCCAGATTACAATAACGGAGATTACAAACTTCCTATTTCAAATTCTCTTACAAGAAGTTTAAAACTTGTTAGTGATGCAATGTACTGCTATGGTCTTTCACGTGAAGAATATAGGAATAATATGTCTAATGAAGAAATTGCAGAAGCTATGTCTGAATTTGCTAATGAAAGCCTAGAAGATGACATAAATGATTTAATTTATAGGAACAATTCTTCACTGAATTATGATTTGACTAACGAGTTATCTGATATTTCTGCCGATGTTTTGATAATTGCAATAAATCAAGACCAATACTTCCCTCCAAATTTAGATGCTATTCCTATGTCTAAATTAATTAAAAACAGTAAACTTGTTATATTTGATTCATTGATGGGTCATGTTGGTTCAAGTGAATTAAACAAAATTGAAGAAGATATTAATCTATTTTTAGATAAATTTAAACAATAGAATATATAAATTATCCTATTTTAGATTAAGAGATACAAATTGAATATATGTGATTAATATGTGGAATGTAAAAGTTGATGATTACGGGTTAAGTGAAGATGATATGTATTTTGTAACTTATAGAATTTCCAATTTGGATGAAGATTCTTTAAATTTTTTAGTTAATAATTTAGAAGGAGAAACTGTCGTTGAAGATGAAGATTTACTTTTAAATATTTTTTATTCTAAAAAATTCTTCCCATTCGGATCTGATGATGCTAAATTTAGAATGGAAGATTTCATAAAACGTGAAGAAATAGAAATGACTTATTTCATATCAAGTTTTTTAGAAGATATGTGATAAAATAGGAAAAATAGGAAAAATAGG
>Ga0065708_1040283_pt1 | contig 12147 bp, 11 predicted proteins | sample Hoacrofraction12_2_FD_59095 | JGI IMG/M metagenome (GOLD analysis project Ga0065708, IMG submission 59095) | Hoatzin crop microbial communities from Cojedes, Venezuela, sample from fiber fraction 12 v1 | ecosystem: Host-associated > Birds > Digestive system > Esophagus > Crop | place: Venezuela... | reverse complement strand
TCTTCCATATTAGTATTGTTTAAAATGTTTCGTTCAAGTGGCGGTTCGCGAGGGGCGCTGCCGTTAAGGGCGTTGCTACCGCTATGGGCGTTGCCACCGTTAGGGCACTGCTACCGGGCGAACCGCGTCTGCGAATTTACTAATTTTCAAGCAATTTCCAATCGTAGGTCGCGGCATTTGGCGCAAATCCCAAAAAAATTTTGCGTTTTTCAGAATAATGTCTAATTTTGCACTCCCAAAGTAGAACTGCGGATGTGGTGAAATGGTAGACACGCTACTTTGAGGGGGTAGTGGGCATTTGGCCTGTGTGAGTTCGAGTCTCACCATCCGCACAAGGAGTCGCTGAAGAAGTGACTCCTTTTTGTATATAGTTGTATATCAAATAGTTATAGTTTTGGATTTTTACTCATAATTGCTGATTTTGGGAGGAAAATCCCGATTTGTTTCCCAAATGTTACACTAAAACGATGTCTTTCGCTGAAAAAAGTTGACTCATAAAAGAGTTAACGAAATGTATCTACACACACAAAAGCAGCAGAAGTATTACAATCAGGTTATAGACCTGTACTTCAAAGGAGGGTATGGCGCCCGCAGGATAGCCAAGATGCTATCGATATCACATAACACTGTTTACAGTTGGATTGCTATCTTTGCAGAAGAAAACAATATATCAACGTCTGTAAGGATGAACAAGAAGGAACAAAAGCAAGCGGTAAGCGTTGCATCATCATCCGATAATATCAAGGATGAGAGTGAACTCAGAGCCGAAATCAAGCGTCTGGAGAAAGAACTTCTGCAGGCTCAAATCAAGGCTGAGGCCTTGGACGAGATGATAAACGTTGCGGAGGCCAAGTTCAATGTGCCCATAAGAAAAAAAGCTGGCGCCAAACGGTAGAGAACCTGCACGCAAGGGACTCCAAGCGATATGAAGTAAAGTCCCTATGCGAGCTGTTTGGCGTAAGCAAGCAGGCATACTACAAGCATGATGCGGAGAAGATGGCGTACAAGGCTGCACAGGTGGCATTTGCCTTGGATTATGTGCGGGAAGTTAGAGGCAAAGACCCTGGGATTGGAGGCACAAAGATGTGGCACATGTACAAGATGAAGTTCTCTCCAATGGGAGAGGTTATGGGACGAGACCGCTTCGAGGACATGATAAACGACTACGGGTTAAAGGTACGCAATAGAGCGAGAAAGCCACGTACAACCGACTCTACTCATGGCTTGCCAACCTATCCTAATCTGGTCAAGAACCTTATTCCCACTCGTCCTAATCAGCTATGGGTGAGCGACATAACATACGTAGAGATATGGCTTGAGGATGGGTCCTACTTCTTCTGTTACGTAACACTTATTATGGATGCATACACAAAGGAAATCATTGGGTGGAATGTCGGGGATAGCCTCGCAACCGAACACTCCATGAAGGCGCTAGCGATGGCCCTAAAGCGCATTGAAGGAATGGAAGGGCTCAACCTTATCCACCACTCAGATAGAGGTATACAATATGCCAGCCGTGAATACACCAATGTTCTCAAATCTAGAGGGATACGCATAAGCATGACCGAGACTGGAGACCCCAAGGACAATGCTATGGCGGAGCGCATCAACAACACCCTCAAGAACGAGCTTCTAAAGGGCTTCAGGGCACATAGTATCAAAGAGTTGAGATTGGCCATAGACAAGGCTACAGACTTCTACAACAATGAACGACCTCATATGAGCATCAATATGATGACCCCAGCTGAAGCATACACCTGTACCGGTGAGATAAGCAAGTGTTGGACTAGTTATAGGGAACAAGCAATAAAAAGAAATCTTGCAGAGTTGGATATCGCTAAAAATAGTTTACCTTTGCAGGTGAATCTGGGGTCTCCTTCGGAGCTGCGCTCCTCAGTCAACCCCAGATAGCGATAAGACTTGGATGGTCAACTAAAATCAGCGTTAGTGCTATGAAGTCAACCAATATCAGTTATAAGTAAAAATCCGAGTCAACTTCTATAAGCGATAGGACTTACATCGAGTCAACCATAATCAGGAAAACTCAACCGTCCCAGTTGTGAGGTTGTAGAATTTTGCTCCAGTGCTATGATGATAGTAACGGTGAGCGGCTCCCTTGAAGGAAGCTATCCATACGAACCCCTTCCGGATATCTCGGGAACCAGCGTAACACCATCATTATCACCACTTTCAGATTTTGACCTATTTTAAAATTGAAGCAAATGAAAAAATTAAGCATAATTCTAGGAGCACTTTGCATTCTAGCATCCTGCGCCAAAGAGCAGGAGCCCCTTGCACCTAGCGGCTCAGAGACCGAGGTTCAGCAAGGCCAGATTAGTCTAACTCTTACACGCAGTGCCGTTGACACCAAGGTAAGCGCTACCAATGGCGATAAAGCCATTAGCTATAAATGGGAAGAGGGAGATAAGGTGAATGTTCTGTATACTAGATCAAACCAACTTTTTTATACAACTCTTACCCTAACAGAAGAAAACATAATAAACGATACAACCGCCATATTTGTGGCGACAGAATCGGACGGAAATACACACTTGGCAGCAGTGTCAAGGCCGGTTGCCGTAGTGTACCCTGGCGTAGAAACAACTGATGATTATGGACTATACCACGACTTCACAAAACAGAGCGGAAAATTCGATGACCTGTCTAAATACTTCATTTTCTCGACCTATATGGCAGACACCATTATTTGCAATAAGGGGGTCTTCCGCTACTCCGAAAATGGTCAAGTCGGCAGCAACTTGGTAAAACTTAGGCCTCAAAACCTCATTTTCAAGCTTGCGGCCGGGACAAAACTTGCAAGTGATTTTGGCAGTGAAACCCTTAAATCAATAACGATAGGCTCCGAGCAATATACTTTTGGCGATAAAGCATATTTTGGTTTATCCGGCGCAACCATGCACAATACCGGAAGTAGAAGCCTTACCATTACCCCCGCTGAAAATGCGGTAAAGAATAGTAAGCTCGAAAATGATATTTACATCAGTATGCTTGCGCCAAACTCCATGGAGCATCACCCCGAGAAACTCTATATTACCTTTAACAATGGCACAAAAGATTTTCAGTACGAGGTGAAGTTAGGCTATAACGCTATATACAACGGAAAGGCTTATGTGCTCCCAACGGATTTTTCGGATAGCAAATATGCACGCACGAGCATCGATTACGGCAATGAAACTGTAACTTTAATGCTATATGGGGTGGGTGGTGACAATCTTGATTACTCCGAAGATAGGCTAATCTACACTTCACTCAAAAGGCTGTATGATAAAGGCCTCCTTACCGCCGACAGTAAAAAGGTAAACATTACCTGTCAATTTAAATATTCCAACAGCAAGTCACACACCTTTGAGAAATCCGAAACAGCATCCGGTGTATTTGGTAAGAGCGGTTGTACATACAGATATAAGATTGATATGAGCCAAACGAATCCATGGAAAAACATGGTAAACACTACGTCTCAGGATGACATTGCCGGATGTTTAGATTCCTATAAAACTGACGACAGCGATATGTCGGAAGCTAGTACACTTACAAACTTCCTCAAGTGGTCTATAGAACAAGCTCCGGCGGATCATTATGTGCTTGTAATAGGAAACCACGGTGGCGGATATAATCCTATCGAAGAGGCAGTAAACAAGGCCATAAAAACCAAATCATCTGTGGCCACCAAGGGTGTGATGTATGACGATAATTCCTTTGGCCGTTGGGGGACTTTAAATGGCGAGATTTATATGCTCACCACCAATGGCCTGACCGTCAAGAACATGCGAGAAGGAATTGAGAATAGCGGAGTTTCATTAGATGTGATTCACCTCAACCTCTGCCTTACCAATATGCTGGAGGATATCGCCGAATTGCAGAGCTGCGCCAAATATATCGTGGGCTCTATTCATACAACCAGAAGTGCAGATTATAGCCATGCCACCTTAGCTGAGGATATTCTTCGCTACGGACTGGACGATGGAGTTAAGCAATTTGGAGAATGGATGTTGGAGAATATGCCACAGGCTTCCGGTACCCCCGAAAATATAAAGGATATTTGCGTTACCAAGACAGCAAATTTTGGCAATGTTTTAACTGCAGTAAAAGACTTTGCAACAGCCTTGATTGCCAATGCTCCCACAGAGGCAACCGGCGATGCATTTACGAGATATAAAACAGCCCTAAGTCACGCCTACACCCCATCATACGACGATCAGATCAAAGCATCCTACGACTGTCCTTTCTTTGACATGGGTACACTCATGCAAGGCTTCAGTATGGAGTTTAAGGATGAGCTTGAAGGAGTTTTCAAAAACTGTTATAGTGCTTATCTAACGGCAACTGACCCTAGAAATGAGGCGTCGGCCGTTGTATTTAATGGCTGCTATTCTTCGGTGTTCAACAATGCGAACTATGTCGATAACCTTTGCACGACATATACCGTCAATGTCGTTCAGAATGGGGAATGGTCAAGAGACCTCATTAATTACGACAAAACTCAAACAAGCAACTCAAATGTGGTTGAACTCTGCACATTTAAGCCAGACGGGACAATGACGGTTTTTGGCAAAGAAGGCACAGGATATTGGGGAGGCACCATGGCAAGCACCTACGAGACAACCAAATTCCACACAGCCACAAACTGGGGAACATGGTTAAGAAAGAATATCTGCGCTATGGAAGGCCTATCCAGCTACGACAAGCAGGACTTTAGCTATACCGACAATCACGAAGGTGAGGACCTTACGAATGTTACTTTTGACGACTAACCCCCTCATAAACAAAATCAGGCCGCTCATGAAGAGCGGCCTGATTTATTTAGATTGAATGTTAATTACTTCTCTGCGAGTTTTTCTGCAACCTTGTCGATAGCGTCCTTAACGGTAGCGATTGAGCTGGTTTCCTCATCGGGAATCTTAACACCAAATACTTTCTCAAATTCCATGAGAAGTTCAACTGTATCAAGAGAATCTGCACCAAGGTCATTGGTAAAGTTTGCAGTCTCAGTAACTTCTGAAGGTTCAACGCCGAGCTTGTCAACGATAATTTCCTTCACTTTTTTTACGATCTCTTCGTATTCCATAACTTAAATTATTTAGATTTGTATTAGTACATTTCAACAAGCGTGCCTAGACCAAATTGGCCATTAGCGAGTGCAAAGTAACAAAAAAATATTTATTTCTGCAAACTATCTTCTTTTTCGCTGAGTTTAAGCCAGATACGAATGGCGTTCAAGCCGTTGAGCAGGTAGAATACGTATTTAATAAGCATAACCACGGTGTATGCAGAATCGGGCGTTGTGGCCAGTGTGATGCTCCACAGCACAATGCTGGAAAGATTCACAAGGGTCCAAATATACCACTGCTCCATGTAGGCAAAGGTCATCATAATGATGGCTATCACGTATGCCGAAGTGGTAAGGGCATCTATAACCATCTTGGCGGGAACCGAAGAGCCCATATTGTTCTTACCAGCAAAATAAGATATGCCAAAAGCAACGGCAGCTACCCCAATGTAGGCCAGAACAATGTATAGCCACTTTTTGGGGGTCATGCGCTGGGCCTTAACCTCTTCGGTTGCGGTGGCTCCCCTCTTGCGCCATTGAAATATGCCAACAAAATCCATGGGCAGAAAATAGCAGAGGTACAGCAGGAACATCGAGGTTAGCCCGTTCTTCCAAAGCACATAAATCTCTATTATGGCCCCAAGAATACCAAACACAAAGTTAAGGATGTTGCCTTGGGCGGCAAGAATGGTACTAATCACTCCAAAAAGAGCCCCTAGGGCCACTATAATCTGGGTTCCGACGGCAGCCTGACCGCTGGTGATGTTGATGTAGCTGGCGACCATCACCGAGATTAGCATGCCAAAGAAAATGAAGTAATTGAAGTATTTGTTGAATTTAGATTCAGTCATGATTTTCTGCGTTAAGTTCAGTTAAAATTCTTTCCGCCAGTTTTGGACCTACAAATTTAGCTAAATTTTCGGGACTTGCGGCGGCAATCCGGGCAACGGAGCCATAATGCAGTAGCAGGCGCTCCTCGGTCTGCTTGCCAACGCCCTTTATTTCGCTCAGAGCGCTCTTGATTGCCGCCTTGCTTCGTAGATTCCGATGGAAGGTAATGCCAAAGCGGTGCGCCTCGTCACGAACCTGCTGCAAAAGCTTGAGAGCCGCCGAATTACGGTCGATGAACAGAGGGTAAGGGTCTCCTACCCTAATTACCTCCTCAAGCCTTTTAGCCAGGCCCACTACGGTGAGTTTATCGTTAATCCCCAGTTCGCAAAGAGCCTCCCAAGCAAAGCCCAACTGCCCTTTACCGCCGTCTATTACAATGAGCTGCGGCAGATCTTCGGGGGCTTCGCTCAGCATGCGCGAGTAGCGGCGATTCACCACCTCCTTCATGGAAGCATAGTCGTTTGCCCCGATTACGGTCTTAATTTTAAAGCGGCGATAGTCTTTTTTTGAGGGCCGACCCCCACGGAAAACCACGCAGGATGCCACAGGGTTAGTGCCCTGGATATTGGAATTGTCGAAGCACTCTATATGCTCGGGTAACACACTCATTCCCAGAGCCTTAGCCAGCTCTTCAAGCACACTGCGGTTGTAAGCGTCGGGGTCGGTATGCTCCCGCTGTTTAATGGTATTGAAGTGATACTCCCTAGCGTTCTTGGCGCTGAGCTCAAGCACAGAGAGCTTATCGCCCCTCTGGGGCACGGTATAGGAGACTCCAGGAAGCTCCACATCAGGGAGGAAGGGCACAATTAGCTCTTTGCTAAGGGCCCCGAACTTACTTTCAATCTCGGCAATAAATTCGCTAAGAACAGCTTCTTGAGGTTCCTCTATCTGCATTTTAAAGCCCAAATTAAGACTTTGAACAATGGAACCTCCCCTAATGCGAAGAAAGTTGCCAAAGGCATCGGAAGCGTCGAAAACGAGACTGAAAACATCGGCATCGGTGTCCTTGGCCGCCTGAATCACCGACTTGGAATAGTGCCTCTGAAGGGTCTCTATGCGGTTTTTATACTCTTGGGCCGACTCAAAATCGAGGGAATCCGCCGCAGCTTTCATGCGCTCTTCGTAGGTTTTGATGATTTCGCCGGTGCCGCCTTTAAGAATCGAGCAGATTTCTTCAATCCAGCCGTTATACTCCTGCATACTGACCGCCCCCACGCAGCAGCCCTTGCATTTGCCGATATGAAACTCCAGGCAGGGGCGAATCTTCCCCCGTAGAATGGTGGCGGAATCTATCTTATACTTGCAGGTGCGAAGCGGGTAGGTTCGATGAAAAAAGTCCAGTAGATTGCGGGCGTGCATCACCGAGCTATAGGGCCCAAAATAGCGGGAGCCGTTCTTTTCGACCCTTCGAGTAAGAAAGACTTTTGGGAAGGGTTCGGCGCTTACGCATATCCAAGGATAGGTTTTGGAGTCTTTTAGCAGAATATTGTAACGGGGTTTGTACTGCTTGATAAGATTGTTTTCCAGCAGCAGGGCATCGGCCTCGGAGTCCACCACACTGTACTGCACATCGGCTATTTTGCTCACCAGCAGACGGGTTTTGGTGTTCAGCCGCTCAGGGGCCACAAAATACTGGGCCACCCTCTTATGAAGGTCCTTTGCCTTACCCACATAAATCACCGTACCCTCAGAGTTGTAGTAACGATACACTCCAGGTTGATGCGGCAAAAGGGCTATCTTCTCTCGAATATCCATGTAGGGCACAAAGATAAGTTAAAAAACAGAAAAATTTGCGGAAAAAATTTTTACCTACTTTTTTACTAGGCTTAGAATGTTTAGATTCGCTCCTTATGGACACTAAAGACAGAAAGACCACCGGGGGCAGGGGCGAAGATGCCGCTTGCGAGTACCTCAACTCCATTGGGCAGACCATACTCGAGCGCAACTGGAGAGGCAGTCATACCGAAATTGACATCATAAGCTACGATGACAAAGGAGTACATTTTGTGGAGGTAAAAACCCGCAAAGCGCCAATTATGGCAGAGCCCGAACTCAACGTAGACCATGCCAAGCAGCGCACTCTTACCAAGGCGGCACAATACTATCTGCACTCCAAAGATAGGGCGTATCTTGCTGATTGTGAGGTGTTTTTCGATGTTGTGGGAGTTGTGCTCGACGAAGACACGGCCCATATCAGCTATTTTCCGCAGGCTTTTATCCCAATCTATGCATAAAATGTCACCGACAAAAAGTGGTCGAAAAATTGCAAAATTTGTTATATTTGTGGTCTATGAAAGCAATTATCAGTGGATATGGCAAGATGGGCCACATGGTAGAGGCCAAGCTCTTGCAAAAAGGGATAGAAATCGCTGCAAAGAGCGAGGATATCCGCTCGATTGACCCGGAACTGGCAAAGGAATGCGTATGCATCGACTTTACCCAACCCGATGCCTTTAAGGCAAATTACAAATTCCTAGCGGCCAGCTTCAAGGCTGTGGTTGTGGGCACAACGGGGTGGAATGACATTAAAAATGAGGTTATCTCCGAGTTCGAAAAGCACGGAACCACAATGATTTACGCCTCCAACTTCAGCATTGGGGTAAATGCCCTGTTCGCCGCTGTGGAAAAGGCGGCAAAGGTGCTGAAGGGGCACGGTTACACCCCGCATATCACCGAAACTCACCATATCCACAAGCTGGATGCCCCTTCGGGCACGGCAAAGAGCCTTGGGGCTCTGGTGGAGGCGGAACTTGGGATTGAGAGCGAAATCACCTCAATTCGTGAGGGCGAAGTGCCTGGTATTCACACGGTTGAGTTCCTAAGCGGGTGCGACAGAATCACCCTTACCCACGAAGCCTTTAGCCGAGAGGGCTTTGCCGAAGGTGCGGTAACGGCTGCCCTCATGAGCGAGAATCTTACTGGTGTACACGAATTTAAAGACTTGATAATATGATACTTAAAGGTGTTGGAACAGCGCTATTCACTCCTTTTAAAAAGGACGGGAGCGTAGATTACGAAACTTTTGCATCTAACGTAGACCGCCAAATAGAGGCGGGCGTGCATTTTTTGGTGCCCTTGGGAACAACGGGAGAGACACCTACCCTAAGCACGGAGGAGCGAATCGAAATTCTAAAGATAGCAAAGGCTCACAGCGGAGGGAGGCCCGTTGTTGTTGGCGGCGGAACCAATAATCTACCTGATACGGTGGCCGCAATAAAGGCCCTCGAACCCTACGGGCCAGACGTGTTCCTCATTGTGGTGCCATATTATAATAAACCCCCGCAAGAGGGTATGTATCAATACTTTAAGGCCGTGGCTCAAAGCACAAGCAAGCCCATTATCCTCTACAATGTACCTGGCCGCACGGGAGCAAACCTTCAGGCCGAAACAGCGCTCCGTCTGGCTAAGGACGTGCCCAACATTATTGCGGTAAAAGAGGCCAGCAGCAAGTACGAACAAATCTGCCAAATAATTGAAGGGGCTCCCGAAGGGTTTAGCGTGTTAAGTGGCAATGACGATGAGACCCTTAGCCTAATGAAGGCGGGGGCAAAGGGAGTAATCAGCGTGGCTAGCAATGTGGCTCCAAAAGAAATGGTGGCCCTCACCGAAGCTGCCTTAGCTGGCAATTGGGAGCAGGCAGAGGCCCTTCAAACCCAGCTCCTGCCGTTAATGAAGAACCTCTTTATCGAGAGCAATCCCATCCCCGGCAAGGCGGCAATGGCTCAGTTAGGCCTAATGGAAAATGTATTCAGGCTCCCTCTGGTGCCCGCTCAACAATCTACCCAAGATATTATGGCTCAAACACTTAAAGACCTATGGAAGAAATAACTCTACAGCGTTTTAACGAGGTAATGGATGCCCTCGAAAGGGGCGAGATTCGAGTTGCCGAGAAGGTAAATGGCACTTGGAAGGTGAATATGTGGATTAAGGAGGTGATCCTCGCCGGCTTCAAGCTGGGGGCCATCGCCGATATGAGCCAAGGGCAGTTTCCCTACTTCGACAAAAGCACCTTCCCAGTAAGAAAATTCACCACCGAAGACGGGGTTAGGGTGGTTCCTGGCGGCAGTGCAGTGCGCCGTGGGGCCTATATGGCACCAGGTTCCGTTATTATGCCTCCTGCATACGTAAATGTTGGAGCATACGTCGATAGCGGCACCATGGTGGATTCTCACGTTACCATCGGCTCCTGCGCCCAGGTGGGCAAAAACATCCATATCAGCGCCTCCACCCAGATTGGCGGAGTGCTTGAGCCCATTGTGGCGCTCCCTACAATAATCGAGGACGGTGCCTTTGTGGGCGGCAACTGCGGCATTTACGAAGGTACCATAGTTCAAGAGGGGGCGGTAATTGCCAGTGGCGTGATAATCACCTCATCTACAGCTATTTACGACTCTACCACAGGGGAATTTATCCGCCGCAACGAGGATGGCCGAATAGTAGTGCCTCGCAACGCCGTGGTAGTATCTGGCAGCAAGCCCATCAGCAAGGGCCCCGCAGCGGGGAGCGGCGTACATCTTTATTGCCCCGTCATAGTTAAATACCGCGATGCCAAGACCGAGGGGTCCGTGCATCTCGAAGAAATGTTGCGCTAAAATGAGAATCCCACATAAGCCAATCACACTAATAATCGCACTTATTCTGGCTTGCAGCAGTGCCAGTGGGGTAAATTATACCCTTAGCGAAATCGCCAAAATGTGTTTTACCAACGCAAATATGGCTCTCTTCAAGCTTGATAGTCTAAAGAGAAGCAACGACGCTCGAGGCTGGGGCGATATAAGCCAGAGCTATTACGAGGCAGTAGCAGCCATAATATATTATTACGTGGATGAGCCCTTCGACGGCATCTCTCATGCCGCAAGATGCATCGCATCACCCGACACTAGCCAGCACGACATCTACTGCAAGCTGGTTTGCTGCCGAATTTTGGCTGATTTCAACGATTGGGGAAAGGACTGGGAGCACTACAATAAAACGCTCGACAAGTTCGATTCCCTGATGACCAAATACAAAAAGGAGAATCTGATTTTTGCTCATTTCTCACACAATAGAAGGCTAAAAATAGAGGCTCTCAGAGATGACAGCGAGGCTGCCATAAAAGACCTTAATCAATTCTGTAACAATCTATTGGCAGAATATAACAGAAGCGGTGCAAGGGACATCTTCATTGCATATATGGAGGGCCTGGAAAGCCTTGCCGACATCTACAAGCGCCAAGGTAAAATAAATCAAGAAGAGACCACCCTAAACACCCTTCTTGCCGAGATGGAAAAGGCCAAGGTGGTGAGGGACGCAAAGCCCAGCGATACCAACTTCCCCCGTTACGAGATGGCCCGAATAAATGCCAACCTCAGACTCTCTATCATCAATATGGAGCAGGGCGAGGACCCTGGAGAGCCCTTTAAAAAAGCCATGGCCCTCAACTCAAAGTATCGTTCGCTGCCAAAGCAGAAGACAACTTCGGCCGATATTATTAACTCGCTAAGCGAGAGTATAGCCAATAATCAAATTACTCTGGTGCGACAGAACTCGCTTATCAAAACCATGCGCCTTAAAAATATTCTGATGGTATTCTTCATCCTGGCCCTGCTAGCAACTAGTGCGGTGCTGTTCAAGCTCTATCGCAACAAAATCAAAGAGAATGAGATTCTGGTGAATCTTGCCGAGGAAGATAGAAAGAACACCGAGTTTATCAATGCCCTTATCAAACCGGGCGAAGATGAGGTGGATGCGCAAGGACGAACCCTGCTTTCGAAGGTGCATGAAGCGATGCTCACCGACAATGCCTACCTCAAGCATGATTTTGACATTGACGAGACCTTTAGGAAGCTTGGCACCAACCGCCGCACGGTAAACAGCGCTCTCAAGAGCACCCTGGGAGTTGGTGTTGCCGAGTATCTTAGAAACCTTCGCTTAGGCCGCGCCCTTACCCTTCTGGAGAAGAGCGACGAGACCCTCGATGCCATTGCCGAGGAGTGTGGATTCAACTCCACCAGAACCTTCCTGCGGGCCTTTAAGGAGCGTTACAACATCACCCCTACCCGCTTCCGCCAGAAAGGCCTAGGGGGGGGGGAAAAATAAGGACTAACGAGGGGTAAATATATAGCGGCAGAGGGAAAATAATCAGATAATTTTCCCATTTTTAGAAAAATTGCTAAAAAAATCAGGCGGGCCGTGGGGCTCGCCTGAAG
>Ga0065708_1040281_pt1 | contig 12157 bp, 10 predicted proteins | sample Hoacrofraction12_2_FD_59095 | JGI IMG/M metagenome (GOLD analysis project Ga0065708, IMG submission 59095) | Hoatzin crop microbial communities from Cojedes, Venezuela, sample from fiber fraction 12 v1 | ecosystem: Host-associated > Birds > Digestive system > Esophagus > Crop | place: Venezuela... | reverse complement strand
AAGGTGGAGGGGGAGAGGGGAAAACGGCATCTTAAATTAAACAAATCAACTTCGCGAGTGTATAGTTTTATTTTTGCGTCATAACTATATACAGGTGCATTATGCTAATTTATTTGCATAATTTGTAAAAAATAATTATCTTTGCGAAAGTACCATGAAAACCTAAATCATTCTATATCATAAAAGTTTAATTTTAAAAAGAAGTACGAACATGAAAAAATTATTGATTGTAGCATTGTTGATAGTTGTTATGTGCCCTATCAATGCGCAAAAGAAGCAAGATGTAAAACTAACTCGTCAAGAACAAAAATTTAAAAAGATTTTAGACGAGTATGATGTTATTGACTATCTTCCATATTATAGTGATGAAGAGGGTGAAACCTTTTGGAATGCCATCGTCGATAACAATGAAGAGTTTCAAAAATTCTTGAAAATGATTCCTGAATCCAAAGGATGGAAAAAAGAAATATTTCAAGAAGTTTATCGTGGAAACAAATTATCATACAATGAGCAAATACCCTACGCCCGATCGTTTAAAGATATAGATTGGATGGAAATGTTTTTTAAATCTCATTATGGAAACATCAATATACATTATTCTACATTAGATTACGTAAATGCGTCAACTCTTCCTTTAGGAGATGTTTTTGTTTATAGCGGTCTTGTAGATATTTTAGAGCATTACGAAGAAATGGTTGCTGTATTGGCTCATGAATTTGCTCACTTTATGTATCAGCATTCTATGCAATGGGCTTACAGTTGTGAAAAGCAAAAAAGAAAAAATAAGACAATAGCAACGATTACTGCAGTCGTGTCAGCTGCTGCAGATATGTATGCTACAATGAATGGCGCTAATACAACAGGTTCTTCTGAAGCAAATTCAAAATACTATGATTCTATATTTGAAAGCGCGAAAAATAAATCTTTAAAATATCAATTTAGGTATTCAAAAGATCAAGAATTACAAGCTGATATTATAGCTTATCGTTTTCTCGATTGGATGGGCATGGGACATGAGAATATGATTGTAGTTTTAGAAAAATTACGCAAACAAAATCCTATGGCAGATTATGAAGATGAGGAAAAGGCTGACCATCCTTTACTTAAAAATCGTATTGCTTTACTTAAATTTATAGAGAAATACGATTCGATGAAGCAAAATCAAAAATGATAGAATAAAAAGACGCAGTAATTGATACTGCGTCTTTTTTTATTCTCACGTGCGTGGTAAAAGAATAATGTGTTGAAAATGCACTTTCAAAAGAATGCTTTGGCAGTTTGTTTTTCGTTTTCCTACCAAATTTCCCTTTAGTACTCCTTCGCCATTTGGCATAAAAAAACCCGCTCAATGCATGAGCGGGTCTGTTGACATGATTGTATGGCTTAGTTTACTCGTTTGTACTTAAGCAGTCTTCCTGCTTTCAGTGTTTCGTTTTGCTTGAGATTATTTTGTTTAATAAGATGCTCTACGGTTACGTTGCAGCGTTTGGCGATTGAGTAGAGTGTTTCGCCTTGCTTAACTTTGTAGTATGACGTTTCGTCGTTGTAGTTTGTGTTTGGTTTTTCAACGTATGCTTTTCCTTTTACTTGTTCACGGGTGTAGCTTCCGTTGCCAATTTTTCCGCGTTCGCGTGTTGCGATGTTTGATTCGCGTTGATAGTTTTTGCGCATGAGCGTGTAAGTGTCGCCTGTTACGTCTTGATTACGGAAGTCGAACAGCAGGGCGGGATTGATTGGCACGCCGTTGACCATTGTTTCGAAGTGGAGGTGCGAGCCAGAGCTACGTCCTGTGTTTCCGCCGAGTCCAATGACGTCGCCAGAGCGCACGTCTTGGTTTTCTTTTACGAGCTGACGTGAGAGGTGTCCATATACGGTTTCAAGTCCGTTTGGGTGTTTGATGACGATATATTTACCATATCCTGAGTCCCACTTAACGATTCTTACTTTTCCGCTAAAGGCTGCGCGAATTGTGTCGCCTGTATAGACTTTTATATCCAGTCCTTCGTGACGGCGTCCCCATCTTGGACCGTAGTTACTTGTGACAACGGTGCTGGTGGTTGGCATGGTAAAATCGCTCAGGTCGATGACCATTCGTTCTGGTATTTGTGCTTGGCGGTTGTGAACTTTATTGTTCTGCCAGTCGTCTTCGAGATTAAAATCGAATTTCACCATTTCATCGCTTCCGCGACGTTTGAAATAGGTAGAGTCAACGGGCTTTACCTTTCTATCTACTGGTGTTTGGCGCGCTATCATATCTTGCGCAGATACGGGCATAGCGAGCGTTAGGATTGTGAATAAAAGAGTTGATTTGATTATTGTTTGTATGCGCATAATATTCTATGTTTGTTGGCATTCTAATGAGAATGCTCTGCAAAGATAACAAAAATATTTACATTTTATTGCGCTTTTAACGGTTTTTATAGTTTGTTTAGTTACAAAAACGGTCGATTCCATCGAGAAAATTCAAAAAAGTGGATGATTTTTTTGGAAAACTTTGATGGAAAATTTTTGTTTTGGGTTGTCGTTTTTGTTTAACTGATTGCTGACCAGTTGATGTTTGTCTTGCGTAATTCTTGCAAGCGATTCCAGTAGATTTGGTATTCGAATTTGTTGCAGTTTGGGTCGTTTTGTAGGACATTTTGTGCCTCATCGCGCGCTAGTTGGATGATTTGTCCGTCTGTTCCAAGGTTTGCAATTTTCAAATCGAATGCGATACCACTTTGTTGCGTGCCTTCCAGATCGCCAGGTCCACGCAACTGCAGATCAGCTTCAGCAATTCTGAATCCATCGTTTGTTTCGCACATGATATCGATACGCTTTTCGGAATCCTTGCTTAGCTTTTGCGTCACAAGGATGCAATAGCTCTGATCCGCGCCACGCCCTACGCGACCGCGAAGCTGATGTAGCTGCGACAAACCATAGCGTTGCGCTTCCATGATGACCATTACCGATGCGTTGGGCACGTTGACGCCAACTTCGATGACGGTCGTTGCGACGAGAATTTGTGTTTCTCCACTTGCGAAACGCTGCATTTCTTCGTCTTTTTCTTTAGATTTCATTTTGCCGTGCACTTTGCTGATGCGGTATTCTGGAAAGATATCTTTCAGTTTCAAATAACCAGCTTCGAGATTCTGCAAGTCGATGCGCTCACTCTTTTCGATAAGCGGATAAACAACGTAGATCTGACGCCCTTCCATGATTTGGCGACGAATTCCCGCGTAGATAGAACCGAGATTGCCTGACTTATGAATTGTTTGCACAGGTTTTCTGCCTGGCGGAAGCTCATCTATGACGCTAACGTCAAGGTCGCCGTACACAGTCATTGCAAGTGTGCGCGGAATTGGCGTTGCTGTCATCACAAGTATATGCGGTGGATTTGTGTTTTTATTCCACAGCTTCGCGCGCTGTGCAACGCCAAATCTATGTTGTTCATCGATGACCGCAAAGCCAAGATTTCGGAACACAACTGGTTCTTCTATCAACGCATGTGTACCAACGAGGATGTTAATGCTGCCATCGCGCAGCTTATTGAGCACTTCTTCGCGTTTTTTTCCTTTGACTGTTCCCGTCAGAAGCGCTACTTCGAGCGGCATGTCTTTGAGAAAATTTTTCAGTGTGGCGAGATGCTGCTCTGCAAGAATCTCCGTCGGTGCCATAATGCACGCTTGAAAGCCGTTGTCTATGGCAATCAGCATCGACATGAGTGCAACTAAAGTTTTACCGCTACCAACGTCGCCTTGCAGAAGGCGATTCATCTGTCGTCCACTGCCCATATCCGCGCGTATCTCTTTGATTACGCGTTTTTGTGCATTAGTAAGACTGAAGGGAAGATAGTGATGGAAGAAATTATTAAAATGTTCGCCTACGCGCGTGAACACGTAACCGCGATATTTTCTACGTCGATCGGCGGTGTAACGTATGATGTTAAGTTGAACGTAGAACAATTCCTCAAATTTTAGCCGCAATCTGGCACGCTGCATCTCCTCTGCATTTTTCGGGTAATGCACTTGACGAAGCGCATCTGTGCGAGATATGAGATGAAGTCGTTGCTTCAGTTCTTCAGGAAGCGTCTCTGGCAACTCAGGTAGTCGCTCCAGCAACGTCTTGATAAGCTTCTCAATCGCACGGCTTTGCAACCCACTGCTCTTCATACGCTCTGTGGTGATATAGTATGGCTGCATGCCCATCTCTGATAGCTTTAGATCTTCAGCGAGTTCAACTTCGGGATGCGCAAACTGATATCTGCCTTTATAAAGCGTAGGATGACCAAAAATTATATACTCTTTGTTGAGCTTAAGATTCTTAGTAATATACTGTGCCGCCTTAAACCAAACCAAATCCACGAAACCGCTGCCGTCGGTGAAGTGCGCTTCGACTCGTTTCTTGCGTCCTCCCATCGATATCTCTTCTTTCAGCGTAATTTGTCCTTTGATTTGCACAAACGGCATATCGCTTCGCAGTTCGCTTATACGATAAATACGGCAGCGATCCACGTATTTATAAGGAAAATACTCGATCAAGTCGCCCCAAGTGTGTATATTTAGTTCGCGCGACAGAATCTCCTGTCGTTTTGGACCAACGCCTGGCAAAAATTTGATGTCTTGATCGAGAATGGATGGCATGAATTAGCGATTTTCTTTCAAAAGCGTTTCAGCGATAAGTAGGTCGTATGGCGTCGTAAGTTTAATATTCTCGCGATTGCCTTCAGTCATTTGAATCGTCACGCCACAGTTTTCAACCACCGTTGCATCATCTGTAAATCTATCGTCGTAAGACTGACGAAAAGCGCGACGCAATAAATCTATCTGAAAGCACTGTGGCGTCTGAACGATGCGATAATCGGCACGCTGAACGTTGTGCCACGTTCCGTTTTCATCGACTTGTCGCAGTGTTTCATTGATTGGCAAAACGGGTATGCATGCACCTTTTTCGCGGGCGATGTCGAAACAACGCTGAATCACGTCATGGCTGACAAAAGGACGCACGCCATCGTGGATGCCAACCGCTCCGTTAGCATCGTCGGGCAATGCAGCGATACCGTTTTTCGATGATTCGAAACGCGTATCTCCGCCATCTGCCAGCGTCACTTCAATCTGAAAATGATGCTTTTCACACAGTTTTTTCCAAAAATCTTGCTGGTCGCGTGGAAGAACAAGTACAATCCCCATTTCGGGATTGCACGAATGGAAATTGCGGATGGTGCGCATCAGGATTGGTTCGCCCGCAATTTCGAGAAATTGTTTAGGCACATCGGCACCCATTCGCGTGCCTTTGCCGCCCGCAACGATGATGATATAATCCATAAATCAACGAATTATTCTTCGCCCATAACGTGCAGATAACGCATCGCGCTTTTCAGCTCGTGCAGTGCATCTGGACTAATAAAATGGGATGCCAACTGAAAACCGTAGGTCATGGCGGCAGCAGGTCCTTCTGCAGTAACGATGTCGCCATCGTCGGTACATACGTCGTGCGTGATCGTTGCTCCCGTTAGGAATTGTTCGAAACCAGGATAGCAGGTCGCATTTCTGCCTTTCAGAAGTCCGCACGTTCCGAGCACCATTGGTGCAGCACAGATTGCGCCAATCAGCTTTCCTTTAGCGTGGTGTGCTTTCAGAAGTTCGTGGAGCGGTGTAAACTCATTCAAATTCGTTGCTCCAGGAAGTCCACCTGGCATCATCAGCAAATCAGCTTCGTCAAAATCGTTTACATCTTGCCAGCATAAATCTGCTTTCATAGTCACTCCGTGAGCCGTTTCTACGTAAGGCGACGAACTAATGCTTACGGTTTTCAAATCTAAACCAGCACGACGCAACACTACTAACGGCGCCATAGCTTCGACTTCCTCGAAACCATTTGCCAGAAATTCATAGACTTTTACCATCTTTTTCGCGTTTTATGATTGAAATAAGTATATTTGCATCTTGGATGATTGTTGCAAATTTACAAAAAAATGCTATTTTTGCAATGATTAGACGTGAAATAAAACGATAAAACCGCAAAATATGGCAAGCAAAACGCTACGTTTCGCCCTTTTTGGCAATGAATACCAAGTGAAAAAATCGGCTTTTATTTGCAGTATCCTGCAGCATCTCCGTAGCCGAGAGAGCAAAATCCTGATCGATAAATCGTATTATGAATTCCTATCGCAGCAAATCTCTGACGAGTTGCCTGTCGATGGGCTTTTTGTTGGCGATGATTTCGAAGCCGATTTCGCGATGTCTATCGGTGGCGATGGCACGTTTCTGAAAACGGCTTCACGCGTTGGCGCGAAAGAAACGCCTATCGTAGGCGTCAATCTCGGTCGTTTAGGTTTTCTTGCCGATATACTTCCAGGCGAAATTAGCGAGGCTATCGATGAGCTTTATGATGGAAAATTTAAGTTGGAAAGTCATACGATGCTCCAAGTTGAGGCAGATGGCGAAGTAATTCAAGGCAGTCCGTTTGCGTTGAACGACATTGCCGTTCTCAAACGTGATGAAGCGTCGATGATAACTGTGCGAACCAGCGTCAACGATGAGTATCTTATGACTTATCAAGCAGATGGATTGATCGTCTCAACACCGACTGGCAGCACCGCATACAACCTTTCTAACGGTGGTCCAATAGTCGTTCCCAACACGGGAACGCTGTGCATTACTTCCGTAGCGCCGCATAGTCTGAACATCAGACCTATCGTTGTTCGCGACGATCAAACGATTACGCTCGAGATTGAAAGTCGTTCGCATAATTATCTCGTGGCAGTTGATGGCAGATCTCAAAACATGAGCCAGCAAACGCGTGTGCATATCCATCGCGCTCCATTCAACGCCAACATCGTTAAACGCAGAAACCAGCGCTATTTCGCTACACTGCGCGAGAAAATGATGTGGGGCGTCGATCAAAGACAGAACGAAATCAACGAGTAAACACCTTATTTATATATATAAAGAGCCATGCGATTAAAAGAACTCTTAACGCCTCCAGATTCCAAATACACGATTCGCCAAATTTTTCGTTGGCTTTGGAATGCGTGGAAAGGCAATCGACTGCAAGCAGCGCTGAATGCTACGATTGGATTGCTGCACGTTGTCGTCAGCCTTTCACAGATTTGGGCGATCAAACACGCCATCGACGTTGCTGCAGGCAGCACACAGGGAAATATCTATCGTGCAGTGGGATTGATGGCGGTGCTAATTCTGTGCAATTTCGCGTTGCATATCGCCTCAATTTGGGTGAGAAATATTCTTGGAATCAAGGCACAGAATCGTATGCAGCAGCAACTGCTCGACCGTATATTGCGTTCAGAATGGCATGGCAAAGAGTCGCATCACAGTGGCGACGTTCTGAATCGACTGGAAAAAGACGTTGCAAACGTAGTGAACTTCTTGACGGAAGTAATTCCAAGCGCGCTGAGCGTATTGGCTATGTTTATCGGCGCATTCTGCTATCTTTTCAGCATGGACAAGTGGCTTTCGCTCATCATTGTCGTGATGATACCAATTTTTCTCGGCGTCAGCAAAATCTATGTCCGTCAGATGCGAAAACTAACGCGTAAAGTACGCGACTCGGACTCTAAAGTACAAAGCGTTCTCCAAGAGACAATACAAAATCGCATGCTCATTAAAACGCTCGAAAGCGATACGGCGATGGTAGATAAACTCGAGATGACGCAAAGTGAACTCCGCCAAAATGTAGTGAAGCGAACGGCGTTCAGCGTGCTATCAAATCTCATCGTAAACTTTGGCTTTGCGCTCGGATATCTCGTGGCTTTCCTTTGGGCTGCATTGCGTATGCAAGCTAATACACTGACTTTCGGCGGAATGACTGCTTTTCTGCAACTCGTAAACAAAGTACAAGGACCAGCGCGCGACCTTTCAAAACTCGTTCCCGCGTTCGTTAGCGTTTTCACTGCTGCAGAGCGACTCATGGAGCTTGAAGAAAATCCGCTCGAAGAACAAGGTAAACCAATAGAGCTCGCGTCTCCGTGTGGTATCCGATTCAACGACGTTTCTTACGCTTACGACCAGAAAGAGGGAGAGGTCATCCAGCACCTCGATTTCAACTTTCCGCCAGGCTCGTGCACGGCTCTGCTGGGCGAAACTGGTGCAGGAAAAACGACAATCGTTAGGTTAATTCTCGCGTTGCTTAAACCACAAAGCGGAAGCATTGAAATCTATAACGAAAACAAATCAAGTAAACTTTCGCCACGCCATCGCTGCAACTTCGTTTACGTGCCTCAGGGAAATACTTTAATGAGTGGCAGCATCAGAGACAATCTCCGTCTTGGTAAACTCGATGCTTCTGACGACGAAATGATGCAAGCGCTTCACACTGCATGCGCCGACTTCGTTAATGAGTTGCCCGACAAACTCGAAACACAATGTACAGAAAAAGGGGGCGGCTTAAGCGAAGGACAAGCCCAACGAATAGCAATCGCGCGCGCTTTGTTACGAAATCGGAACATTATGTTGTTCGACGAAGCAACGTCGGCGCTCGACCCGGAAACTGAACGACAACTGCTGCAAAACGTTCTGACAGATAAAAACAAAACAATTATTTTCATCACGCATCGACCTGCAGTCGTAGATTATTGCAACCAAACTCTAAAAATCGAAAAACAATGAAAAAACTCATCCTTTTCTTACTTCTTTTTGCGCCAACCATCTGCGCAGCGCAAGACCTTGACTCGCTCTATGCACGCAATCTGCTGCCCGTTGGCTCAGTTGCGCCCGAAATCAGCATGCAAACCATCGACGGAAAGCCGTTCCTTCTTTCCGAACATAAAGGAGAATGGATCGTTCTCGACTTCTGGGCTTCGTGGTGTGGCGATTGCCGACGCGATATCCCTACGATGAAAGATGTTTACACACAAAATCGCTTCGCCGTAACATTCGTTGGCGTTTCATTCGACCACAATCGCGACGCATGGGAGCAATGTGTGAAAACAAACGACATGCAATGGACTCACATCAGCGAACTCAAAAAATGGAAAGAGACGCAAGTCAATCAGGATTATCGCATCCAGTGGGTGCCAACCTATTATCTGATCGATCCAGATGGTCGCATCGCGTTCAGAACTGTAATGATCGACAAGCTGGCGCAACAACTTAAAAAACTACCGCAACGCCCGCAAACTTGCTGTTGCAAGTAAAAAATTCCCGATTTACAAAAAACAAAAGCGAGAAACACGACCGATGTTTCTCGCTTTATATATATAATAAGGTGTAAAGTGTGCGAAATCAGAAAAGCATCACGTTCACTTTCAGGCTAATGCTGCGTCCCATGTTGAAAACGCCTGTGCGACCGCTCACTGTGTTCACGTCTCCGTATTTCAGACGGCTGAGATGGCTTTGGTACGCTTTGTCCAGCAAATTTTGTGCAGTCAAAGTAAGCGTGGCGATGTGGCGTTTACGATAGTGGATATCGGTTGCGACCGCTGCATTGAATAGCGTGTACGACGGCGTTGGCGTTTCTGTGTCGTCTATCATGCGATAATGATTTTGTCGCAAGTTGCATTCCCAACCGAATGCAACGTAAGCGTTGGCGAATACACGTGCTTCGTGGGTCAAATCATAGCGAATGTTGGCTGTCCAACGCGGTGCTGGCGTGAAGGGAAGATAGCGCGACGCTTTTGGTTGATGCAGTTGGATGGCGTAAACATAGCCCATAGCGTTGTTGACGTGCAGACAATGAACAGGGTGCCACTCGATAGCGAGTTCGCCACCGCTCAATAGCGCGTCGCCGCCATCATACTGAAACACAGGGCGCCCATCGGCGTAAACGGTTTGCCCATCGGCTTGCAGCTTGTGTATAAATATATAATTATCGATGCGGTTTGCGAAAAGCGAAAGCTGCAAAATAAGTTGCTGTGACGTATAATCAACACCGAAATCCAACTGTGTACTAAATTCTGACTTTAAGTTATGATCGCCAAGCTCGTAACGGAGAGCGCCTTCGTGTGCGCCGTTCGAACCAAGTTCGCTCATGTTGGGCGCGCGAAAGCCTCTGGCGATGTTAAGTCGCACGTTCCAGTTTCTGTCTAAATTAACGATGACGCCAGCGCTACCAGTTAGTCCGTTAAAGCGTCGCGTGAAATCGCTAAAGCGCACGTCACCATCTTCCAAAAGTTGTTCACCGTGAAACCGACGCGTGTCATAGCGAAGTCCACCGCTTACGTGCCATTTTCCAAAGTGGCGAGAGGCGGTCGTAAATATACCGAAATCGAACAGCGAATAGGCTGGAATAAGATATTCAAAGCCTTTGTTGAGCGAGCGTTGCCACATACCACCAACGCCACTCACGAGTTGCCAACCGCGAAGCTCGGGAAACGTGGCGTAAACGTCGTAACCTATCGTATGCAAACGAAAGTCCAGCGATGGCGAAGTGCCGTGATGGTGTTCTGTTTCGTGCGTTTCGCCTTCTTCGTGATGGTGTCCGTCTTCGTATTCCTGTCGAATATTTTGCTGATAGCTAAGCACCGCTTTCAGCGTTGTATTGCCAACGAAAAAAGTGTTGTCGCTTACGGTTTTATAATGCTTGACTTGCTGATAGGGCATGCCGTGACCGTAAGTTTTTACGTTGCCATCGCAGAGCAATTCACCCGTTTCCGCATCGCGTTCGCCTTCAATCAATCCTGGCGTAAGGTGATAGTAACTCAATCGCAATGAATTACGACCGTAACTCGCGCTTTTGCCAATCAAACCCGACAGCGCACGCTCGCGAAACTGCGAACTAGCGACGTATCCATCGTATTTGTTTTTATAGGCGTGCGCCATTTTGTGGCTCGCGCGTACATTCCAAAAAATATTGCTTTTGTTTCCGCGAAAAACAATCGAGTTTCCAAACAGTCCGCTATTGCTTTGGAATTCTGTTTGATAGTTCGCGTGCATCTCGCCTGCTTGTTCGACGGGCTCATCGTGGAAGATAATCACGCCAGCCAACGCATCGCTACCGTAACGCAAGCTCGCTGGACCTTTAATGATTTCAACCGAATGTACACTTGCACCATCTACCTCAACGCCATGCTCGTCTCCCCATTGCTGTCCTTCTTGACGAATTCCGTCGTCTATTACAACAACGCGATTGTAGCCCAATCCACGAATGACGGGCTTTGAGATACCGCCGCCAGTCGTTACTTGAGCAACGCCAGGCTGCAAACTAATAGCGTCGATGATGTTCGTCGAAAGTGTACTGTTAAGCGTTTGATTTCCAACGACCGAGATCGGGCTCGGCGAATACTTCATTTTTGTCGTGCCAGTCAACCCAGTAACCATCACTTCGTTGATCTCGATGCACGTATCTATCGGCTCTTGCGCTGCCATCGGCATAAACCACAACGGCAGCAGCCATAAAATAAGCTGTTTTTGCATGTATTATAAAAATGTTTTTATTCTGAAAAAAAATAAATCTCGCAGAAAATCAGAATAAAAACGGTGGTGCACGAAGCGACAGAACAGCGACCGAGCGACGGGAAACGCGCGAAACGCGAACGGGTTGCACAATCAACGCCGCGCGAACCAGCAACACCAGCGTCACCGCAGCGCAAACAATCATCGGCAAACCGATGAACTGGCACAGCACGCAACTATCAATGCCGTGCGAGGCTGTCGAGAGGTGACCCGCGTGGCTCACGTGGTGCGCGCACTCCACGCACTCCGCACTCGCCAGTGCACTCATCTCGTGCACGTGGAGCGACGACAGCAGCGTCATGCTCACGAAAATCGCCAGCAACACTCGCCCTACGAAAACTCTTTTACGCGCATCCGTCATCCGTCTTCTATGCATTAACTTCGCAAAGATAGAAAAAAATGAGGGAAAACGAAAAAATCTTCTACCAGAAAATGCGACGCGTAAAATCATCGCATCGTTTTGTTGCTTTTAAGAAAACTTTACAAAATTTAACTACACTTTTTCGCGAAATTTTAACACTTGATTTAACATTCGTTTGCATTTGACCGACCAATTTCTAATGCACAAATTTTGGTCGAAAATCATCGCTTTTTTGTCGCAACTCAACGCCCGAAATGTTAAAATGATAGGTTTATGCAAAAAATATACGTGTTTTTAACATTTTTCCGTGCAAAAAAGCCAATTTTTGAACGTCAATTTTCAGAAAAATGCATTTGTTAAAAAAGTTAAATGATATAAGATAAAAAATTATCTCACGTGAGATAGA
>Ga0065708_1040280_pt1 | contig 12162 bp, 7 predicted proteins | sample Hoacrofraction12_2_FD_59095 | JGI IMG/M metagenome (GOLD analysis project Ga0065708, IMG submission 59095) | Hoatzin crop microbial communities from Cojedes, Venezuela, sample from fiber fraction 12 v1 | ecosystem: Host-associated > Birds > Digestive system > Esophagus > Crop | place: Venezuela... | reverse complement strand
GAGAACGTGTTCGCACTAAGAAGAGGCCTATATTTTCATCAATGAGAAATTGCGCTTCTATCTTGAATCTATATGGGATTTCGGGGGCGGCGTGGTTGTGGTTTAGGCTGAATCAGGGCGTGATTTAAGCTAAATCAGAGTGTGGTTTAGGCTGAACCAGAACGGGGCGCGGCGGGGGCTATGGTTTCCTTCGCTAACGTTAAAAGGGAATAAAAGAAGTGCTGTAGTTTGCAGATGAGGATTTTTATTTGTATCTTTGCCCTCAAAATTGATTTGAAATGGCGATACTTCTTGTTTTAGTCTTTGTATTGTTGGGGGCTTTGGGCTACTGCCTCTATTATATCAAGCGGCTGCGTACTCTCTTGAAGTTCGAGGAGGAGAAGATTGAAGCGCCCTCGATAGACGACGTTCACTCGAACGGTCTCGACAAGCAGGCGCGCGTGGCTCTGCTGCACGAGCTGAACATGCGCGAGCAGACGGTGGACATTAGGGCTCACGCTCGCGAGGAGGAGGGCGTGCTGCTGGGGGAGTTCATCGACAAGACGGTGAGGCACTATGACTTCGAGCTTAGCTCGGCGGTGGTCCACGGGGGGAAGGAGCTGACGCTGACGGGCGCCGAGGAGACGAGCCGCTACAGGTTGCTGTCGGCTATTGTCAGCGAGGGAAGGTTCTCTGCCCGCGAGGCTACGATATTGGCTCGGCTGTCGCGTTTCGACGCTGCGGGGGACGAGCAGTGGTTCGTGGTAACCATCCTGCTTGAGGCTCGCAGCGAGGATGCCGAGACGTTGCGCGTGCAGGTTACGGTGTCTCGCGGTCCGCTCGATTTCTTGGGGTATCACGCCGCCGACGCTATGGTGCGGACTATGATGCTGGCCTACGACAAGCTGGACACGAATCAGCGGCAGGCGCAGTTCGACTATATGGTGAAAGAGGCGAAGGATTCTGGTGTGGACAATCTCTATCAGCTGTCGGCAGAGCAACTGGAGGTGCTTTCGCAGACGTCGATGTCGTGGAGCCGTGCCACTTTCTTCGGCTACAAATATTTCTCAGAGGAGCGTTACTACGACTGCATGGCGCAGTTGGAGGTGGTTTACGAGGCGCTGAAAGAAAACTATTTCAGCCTGAACGACTATTGGAAACAGGAGTTTCTCAATGTTTGCTTCTACCTCGGCTTCTGCTGCAACCACTTTAAGATGTATGAGCGCGCGGTGTATTATCTTGAGCTTGTCAGTCCTGTTCATAATATTGGATACTCGATAGAGTATGTCAACGCCTTGGTGAACAGCCGCGACGTCCGCGCTATGGGCACGCTCAATTCGATGATAAACGACGTTCAGAGGGACATTGCCGAGGCTACGGCCAACGGAAGTGAGACTTCCGAACGGCTGCTCGACTTCTATCACTTCCTGCGTAGGAGGAAAGGCTACACGATGATAGACCTCGGAGACTTGGACGGAGCAGAGGCTCACTTCAGGCAGTTGTCCACCGAGCCAGCGAACCACGACTATGCCGAGAGGGAGCTGAACTATATTCGCAAGCTAAGGGAGAAGGGGTCGTGAGCGAAGTTTTTATGGTTTATTATGATAGTGGCTATAAATGCCAATCATAGCTCACTCCCCCCTTCTCTATCTTCACTTCTCATTAAAACAATACTCATTCCCCATAAAAACAGCACTCCCTATTATTAAGTATTGTGGGAATGAAAAATTATTAGTACCTTTGCAGCCCAGAAAAGAGGTATGACAAAGGGACTGATACACTCGCTCGAATCGTTTGGCTCGGTGGACGGGCCAGGCATACGCTACGTTGTCTTCATGAAGGGATGCCGAATGCGCTGCCGCTTTTGCCACAATCCTGACACGTGGGAGACGGGTGAGGGGAAGGGCGACCAGTGGCTGACTGCCGACGAACTGATGGAGCGTGCCCTTCGCTTCCGCAGCTATTGGGGCAAGCGAGGGGGGATAACGGTCAGTGGCGGCGAACCTCTTTTGCAGATAGACTTCCTCACGGAGCTGTTCCAGCGAGCTCGGCAGGAGGGCGTCAGCACGACGCTCGACACGGCGGCCCAGCCTTTCACGCGCGAGCAACCGTTCTTCGGCAAGTTCGAGAGGCTGATGGACTTGACGGACCTCGTGCTTCTCGACATCAAGCATATAGACCAGGAGCGGCACCGCTGGCTGACGGGTCATACGAACGACCGCATCATAGACTGCGCCCGCTATCTGTCGGAGCGCGGGACGAGGGTGTGGATTCGCCACGTGCTCGTGCCTGGCGTTAACGACCAAGAGGAGTATCTTGAGCGAACCGCCGAGCTCGTTCGCGGTTTAAGCAACGTTGAGCGCATCGAGGTGCTGCCCTATCACACGCTGGGCACCTTCAAGTGGCGCGAGCTCGGCCTCGACTATCCGCTCGAAGGAACGCCGACGCCCACGAAGGAGCAGGTGGAGCGGGCAGAGAGTATTCTGTGTGGAAAATGATTCTTAGGCAGGACAAACAAGATAAGCAAGAAGGCAGGAAAGGAAAGAAATCATGGAAATCGTGTCAATCCTCTCTGAAAAAAGAACCTGGACACCACGATGGAAAGCAATAAGAATAGTAAGTTTTAAGTATAACGTTTAAAGTAAGAGTTATGAGAAACGAGTGGAGAGGCTTCAAAGGCCAACACTGGACCGACGAGGTCAACATGAGAGATTTCATTCAGAACAACTACACGTCGTATGACGGAGACGAGTCGTTTCTGGCAGGCCCCACCGATGCAACCAACACACTATGGGGGATGCTAAAGGGTCTTCAGAAGGAAGAACGCGCTAAGGGCGGCGTTCTCGACATGGAGACAGAGGTGGTGAGTAGCATCACCGCCTACCCTGCCTCGTATATGGGAGAGGGGACGAAGGAACTGGAAAAGGTGGTGGGCATGCAGACCGACAAGCCTCTGAAGCGCGCCTTCATGCCCTTCGGAGGAATAAAGATGGCCGAACAAGCCTGCACAACATACGGGTACACGCCCAGTCCGAAGCTGCACGAGATATTCACCAAGTACTGCAAGACGCACAACGACGGAGTGTTCGACGCCTACACCAAGGAGATGAAAAGCGTGCGCCACAACCATATCCTCACCGGACTGCCCGACACCTACGGACGAGGACGCATCGTGGGCGACTATCGCCGCGTGGCTCTCTACGGCATCGACTTCCTGATAGAGCAGAAGACCGAGGACTTCGACAACTGCGGCGACGGCACTATGACCGAAGACGTAATCCGACTGCGCGAGGAGATTGCCATGCAAATCAAGGCACTCAAGCAGATGAAAGAGATGGCCGCAGGCTACGGATTCGACATCTCGAAGCCCGCAGCCAACGCTCGCGAGGCCGTTCAGTGGCTCTACTTCGGATACTTGGCAGCCATAAAGACGCAGAACGGAGCAGCCATGTCCGTCGGCAGAGTATCCACATTCCTTGACATCTACATCGAGCGCGACCTGAAGGAAGGAACGCTCAACGAGGCTGAAGCCCAAGAGCTGATAGACCACTTCGTCATAAAGCTGCGCATGGTCAAGTTTGCCCGCATCCCTTCCTACAACGAGATATTCTCCGGCGACCCCGTATGGGCCACCCTCGAAGTGGCTGGCATGGGGCAAGACGGCCGCTCAATGGTTACGAAGAACGACTTCCGCTTCCTGCATACCCTCGAAAACATGGGGCCGTCGCCAGAGCCAAACCTCACCGTGCTCTATTGCTCGCGCCTGCCAGAGACGTTCAAGCACTACGCGGCGAAGATAAGCGTTACCACCAGTTCCATACAGTACGAGAACGACGACGTGATGCGCCCAATATGGGGCGACGACTACAGCATCTGCTGCTGCGTCTCGGCCACCCAGACTGGAAAGGAGATGCAATTCTTTGGCGCACGCGCTAATCTGGCGAAGTGTCTCTTCTACGCCATAAGTGGAGGCGTCGACGGAAAGAGCCGCGAGCAGTGCGCTCCCGAACTGCGTCCCATTCGCGAGGACTATCTGGACTACGAAGATGTTATGAAGCGCTTCGACGTCATGATGGATTGGCTGGCTGGCGTCTATGTAAACACGCTCAACCTAATACACTACATGCATGATAAGTACTTCTATGAGTCAGCCGAAATGGCACTGATAGACACCGACGTGAAGCGCACGTTCGCGACTGGCATCGCTGGATTCTCGCACGTCGTTGACTCGCTCGCAGCCATAAAATACGCCAAAGTGAGAATCATCCGCGACGATACAGGATTCCCCGTCAGCTTCGAGGCAGAGGGAGAATACCCCAGATACGGAAACGACGACGACCGTGCCGACGACATCGCAGTGTGGCTGCTCAAGACTTTCCTCAAGAAAATAAAGAAACACAAGACCTATAGAAACTCCGAGCCAACCACGTCGATACTCACAATCACCTCCAACGTGGTCTATGGCAAGTACACTCCGACCCTGCCCGACGGACGACCCGCAGGCACACCACTCTCGCCAGGAGCAAACCCAAGCTACGGCGCAGAGAAGAACGGACTGCTGGCGTCGCTCAACTCCGTGGCGAAACTTCCCTATCACTACGCCCTTGACGGCATATCAAACACGCAGACAATCAGCCCCGACACCCTCGGCAAGACCGACGAGGAACGCACGGAGACACTCGTAGGCGTGCTCGACGGATACTTCAACCGCGGCGCTCACCACCTGAACGTCAACGTCTTCGGTCTCGACAAGCTCTACGACGCCATGGAGCACCCAGAGAAAGAGGAATACGCCAACTTCACCATCCGCGTCAGCGGCTACGCCGTGAAGTTCATCGACCTGACCAAGGAGCAGCAGCTCGACGTCATAGCGCGCAACGCCCACGACCGCCTGGCCTAAGCGTAGCCACACTGAAAACAAAAAGTCCGATTCACCAGTCCCGCGGCTGGCGAGTCGGGCTTTTTCATGCTCCCACCCTGCTGCCCAAACCGAGCGAAAAGCCTCCGAAAGATTGTTTTTCCGCGAAAAAAAGACTTTCAAAGATTGTTTTTTGCCCGAAAAAAGACTTTCAAAGATTGTTTTCACCATCTTCGGAAAAACGAGCAAAGGTGCGTTTTCTTTCCGCCCACTACCACAACAAATCCGCTTATAAACGATAAAAAACGGTGGATTTCATCGGTTATAACCGATAAAATGGGCGTTTCTCGAAATTGCCACCGAAGGGAACACGCCGAGCAACGGTGGTAAAAAAATTCGCAGTCGGTGGAAAGGGGGGATAGACTGCTTGGGAGCGCATTTTTTGGCGTGGGCGCAGGAAATCGCGATTTCTATGGTGTTGAAAATCAAACGCTTCGGTGGGTGCGATTTTCTACGGTGGTGGGAGTCAAGACGCACGGTGGTGGGAGTCGGGTTCTACCACCGTAGCTCTCGGCTCCTACAGTGGTGGAAGTTTTTGCCCATTATTACGCCAATCGAAAGCCACCAAGACCGGAAAAACGTCCCAAGCCCCTAATAATCTCTTTCCATACTTGAAGAACTCAAGAGAACTTCTTGAAGAACTTGAAGAACTTGATGGACTTGATAAACTCCAACGCTTGAAGAACTTGATAAACTTGACGGACTTGAAGAACTAAAAAGGGGGAAACCGCCTTGCGCCACGGCCACCTCTTTCAAGCCACCCCCCACAGGTAATAACGTGGCACCATAAACAGACTTCTTACTGTCGCGCACTGCGGTCTCCCGTTTTCTGCGGCAAAGATAATGCTTTCCGCCGAAACCCACCTGGTTCATTTTGGTTCAATTTCGCGGCGACCGCAATTTTTATCGAAAACGACCGCTTTTTTCAACCAATCGGACAGTTTTTGAAGAAAAAGAGTTACCTTTGCGGCATGAACGACTTCGATGCACTTCTAAGACAAGTGGAGCGGACGGCAGGAAGACGCATGGAGACGCCACGCGACTTCGACTGGCTTGCCGAAAGAATACTGCAGCGGAAGCTGTGCCCAGTCAGCGCCTCCACCTTGAAGCGAACATGGGGGTACATAGGCGGAGGCTCCCCCAGCCGAGCAACGCTCAACGCCCTTGCGCAGTTCGCCGGATACACGGACTATGAGACATTCTGCGGTGGAAGCGTCGCCGTGCAATCGAACATCATAATGAATCGCCACCTAAGAGCCGAGGAGCTCGACCCTGGAAGAAGAATCAAGCTCACGTGGCCACCCGACCGAGTGTGCATCGTGGAATACCTCGGCTACCGACGTTTCCGCGTCGTCGCAGCGGAGAACACGAAGCTAAGCGTCGGCGACACTTTCAGCTGCCAGTTCTTCATCGAGCACGAGCCACTGTTCATCGACCAACTGATTCACGAGGGAAACAATCCCACCGCCTACGTTGCCGGCTACGAGGGAGGCATAATGTTCGAGGAACTGTAGCCCGAAATGAGGAGAGAGGAGAGCCTTAATGAGGAGTGGGGAGAGAGGAGTGAGGAGTGAGAATACCCCGTCGAGCGAAGCTCTAAAGCCCCTAAAAAACCTATCCCCCCTAAAGAACCTATAACACCTCCCACCCTATTCCCCCTAAGAAACCTAAGCGCCCTATAACACCCATCACCCTAATCCCCCCTAAAATGTACCTCACAAGCCCACAAAACGACCGAATAAAGCAACTAATCACACTCGAACAAAAGTCGAGCCAACGGCGGCGCGAAGGACTATTCGTGGTGGAAGGACGACGCGAAATAGAGCGATGCATTGCCGCAGGATTCACCGTGGAAACCATCTTCCACCAGCCCGAACTCGCACCTGCACTGCCCACGCTGCCCCCCGGCACCGAGGTAATCACCGTCAGCGACCGCGTATATCAGCGAATAGCACTGCGAGGCTCCACCGAAGGCATCGTGGCCACCGTAAAGGCCCGCCACCTCACACTCGCCGACCTACGCCTCGGCCCGTCGCCACTCATCGTAGTGCTCGAAAGCGTCGAGAAGCCCGGAAACCTCGGAGCAGTGCTGCGCTCTGCCGACGCTGCCGCCGCCGACGCAGTCATCGTCTGCGACCCACTCACCGACATATACAACCCGAACATCATACGCAGTTCCACGGGAACCATCTTCACCCTGCCCTGCGTAGCCTGCACGTCCGAGGAATGCATCCGCTTCCTCGCCGAAAACAACATCCAAATACTTACGGCGCAGCTGCAAGACTCCCAACTCTACTACGACACCGACATGCGTGGCCCCACCGCAATAGTATTCGGCACAGAGTCAACCGGGCTCACTCCTCAATGGCGCCACGCCGCCAGCTCGCACATCCGAATACCGATGCTCGGCACTGCCGATTCCCTGAACGTCTCCGTCTCCGCCGCCATCCTGCTCTTCGAGGCAGTGCGCCAACGCCACACCACCGCCTAAGCCACCCCTAACTTCCACCGAAGCCAACCGCGTCTGCCTCCGAAACGAAGCCGACAAATGCGCCGTGCCCAAACGTGCCGACAACCGCAAGAAAAAAAATGAGTAACTGAGCGAACGAAAACGAATAATAGAGAAATAAACCAAAAACAATAATAATATGTACAGAAACATTATCATGCGAACCATCGCCGTCGGCCTTGCCTTGGCAGCCGAATCACTCACGGCATGGGCAACGACGCCGACAGTGCCGACATTCAGCACCGATGGAAACGAGACTTGGTACTACTTGCAGTTTTGTCGCGGGGGCGCAGTGTTGCAAGACATGGGTGAAGGAAAGAACGTGAAAACAGCCGAAGCCAAACGCTCCAACGCCGCTCAGCTGTGGAAAGCAGTGGGAAACCAAAACCAATTCGAGCTCGTAAGCCAAAACGGACGCCACCTATACTACAACCAGTCATCGTGGAGCAACAGTGGACGATTCGTGGCATCTTCCTCTGGCAGCGCCGAACTCTCGCTCAGCCAATCGACGGCAAAATACGATGCTGCCTGGGAACTGCTCGACCCGCGCGCCGGAGGAAAGGCCATGAACCAGTGGAGCGGCTACGGAGCTGGCTACGAACTGGGAGCCTGGGACCGCGGCGACGTGAACAACGCACTGCGATTCATTGCACAAGAGGATATTCAAATAGCCGAGCCCGCACCCGCGACGCTCGCCGAATATAAGTGCGGAGCAAGCACAACCTATCAGCCTTCGGAGCCCTTGACACTGTGGTACACCGCACCAGCCACGGCGATGAGCGTCAGCAACAAGTGGATGGACTATGCTCTTCCAATAGGGAACGGACAACTCGGAGCCATGGTGTACGGGGGAATCCACCAAGACATCGTGCAATTCAACGAGAAGACGCTATGGACAGGAAGCAGCACCGAACGAGGCGCCTACCAGAACTTTGGTCAACTCTACATAGAGGAGCTCGACACCATCTTCTCGACAACAAAGACCGCCCAGCGCGCCAAAGACTATCGCCGAACGCTCGACCTCACCACGGCCACCGCGACGGCCAGCTGGCTCTCCCCCGACAGCTCGATTGAGTTTTCGCGAGAATACATAGCCAGCTTCCCCGACCAATGCATCGCCATACGGCTGAAGGCATCGCGGAAAGCAAGCGTCAGCAACAAGTTCTACCTATGGAACGCCCACGGCTCAGCAACGACCTACTCGGCCGACGGCACCGCAGTCTTTCGCGGGAGCCTCGAAACAGTGAGCTACAACGCCACGCTGCTCATCGTGCCGACGGGCGGAACCATGACTGCCGACGACACTGGCATCAGCGTAACAGGCGCAGACGAGATTCTCGTTGTGCTCGCAGCCGGCACCGACTACGACCCCACAGCCGACGGATATACATCGAACACGGCCACACTCGCCACGAGAATGGCACAGACGGTCCGCAACGCCGCCGCACTGGGATGGCCGTCGCTGCAGCAAAGACAGCAAGACGACTACAAGAGCCTCTTCGACCGCTGCTCGCTCACACTGGCCGGGGCAACCAACGCCATGACCACCCAACGCATGATTAACGCCTACGCCAACGCGCAGCGACAGCCGAAGATGAGAATGCTTGAGATGCTCTATTTCCAATACGGCCGCTATCTGCTCATAGCATCATCGCGAGGGATAGATATGCCCAACAACCTGCAAGGCATTTGGAACAACGATAACTCGCCGGCTTGGCAGTGCGACATGCATGCAGACGTCAACGTTCAGATGAACTACTGGCCTGCCGAGACAACCAATCTCACCGAGACGCATCTACCCTTCCTCCACTATCTCTACAACATGGCAGAGGTGCAACCACAGTGGCGCGCCTACGTGAAAGACCGGATGAACCAGACTCAGGGATGGGTATGCTTCACCGAAAACAACCTCTTCGGCCACTGCACCACGTGGGCCAACTACTACTGCGAAGGCGGAGCATGGAGCGCAAGCCACCTCTGGCAGCACTATCGCTACACGCTCGACCGCGAGTTCCTCAGCACTGTTGCCGTGCCAGTGATGGCCGACTGCTGCCGATTCTGGCTCGAACGACTGGTGAAGGCCGACGACGGCACCTACGAATGTCCCGACGCCTGGTCGCCGGAACACGGACCAAGAGAGAACGCAACAGCCCACTCCCAGCAGATAGTCTGGACACTCTTCAGCCAGACGCTAAACGCTCTCGCCGAACTCGGCACCGACAAGACCGGCGAACAGACAGAGCTGGAATCGAGACTGAAAGAGGTGTTCCCAAGCCTCGACAACGGACTGCACTGCGAAACCTACAACGGAACATTCGGCTCGACACGCAACGGAGTGGCGAAAGGAGACAGCATACTACGCGAGTGGAAATACACCACCTTCGCCGCAGGAAACGGAACCGAGAGCGACCACAGACATCTCTCACACCTGATGGCACTCTATCCCTACGACATGATTTCGCCCACGAGCCACTATTTCGAGCCAGCCGTACGCGCATTGAAACTAAGAGGAATCCAGTCGCAAGGGTGGTCGATGGGGTGGAAGACAAACCTTTGGGCGCGCGCACTCGACGGCGACCAGTGCGCCGAGATATTCAAACTGGCACTGAAGCACTCCTCTTCCTACGTCGTGGACATGACCGCCGCCGCAGGTGGAGTCTATTACAACCTGCTCGACGCACACTCGCCCTTCCAGATAGACGGAAACTTCGGCCTCTGTGCAGGCATGGCCGAAATGCTGTTGCAAAGCCACACCGACACCCTAATGCTGCTGCCCGCCCTGCCTGCGATATGGCCCGAAGGAGAGGTGAAGGGACTGCGCGCCGTGGGAGCCTTCGAGGTGGACGAGCAATGGACCGACGGCGCACTCACCGCAGCCAACATTAAGTCCGACAAGGGAACCACCTGCCACCTGAAGTACAAAGGCATAGCCACAGCCAAAGTAACCGACAACAACGGGCAAACAGTGAGCACTCGCTCCACCGACAACGACAACATCAGCTTCGACACCGAGGCCGGACAATCGTACAACGTAACGATAAGCACCGAGGAGACAGCCATCAGCCTACCAACAGCCCACTCATCGACCACCGCCACCGAATACTACAACATCAACGGAATGCGCATCGAGACACCAGCGACCGGCATCGTGATAGAGCGCACTGCCGACGGCACATTCAAGCGCGCACTCTCGCGCCGATAACCATAGCGCCACAAAAGACCGAGAGACCAACCTGCGAACCACAAGCAGGCTGGTCTCTCTCTCTTACCATGAAAGCCATACAAAAACGTAAAAAAAACCGAAAACCGCCTCGGAACCCCATTTTACCCACCGAGGCACGAAATCGCAATTTCCACGGCACTGAAAATCAGACACTTCGGTAGGGCAAAACTTCTACGGTGGAAGAAGTCCGCTCCCACCACCGTGCGAGTCCGCTCCCACCACCGTGCGTCTTGACTTCTACGGTGGTGCGATTCGGCTCCTTCCGTAGTCGGCTCCAAGAGCTACCCTGATTGTAAAAACAAATGATGCCCACCACCAATCGTTTCCCCCGTCGCAACCTATCCGCATTTTCTAAGTTTCAATATCCACGCTTCCACAGTCAGTCCGTCAAAGCACCTTCACAACTCGTCGCGACCACAGACGAAGAAGAGGGACGCTCCCGCGCCCCTCTCTCCTAAAAACAAACTAACCTAACAATAATACTAACTATAACCTATTAAAACTTATGAGAAAAATAAACTTTCGATTAAGCGAGTGAAGACCGAGCTTGCTCGGAGTATTCCGAGCGTGAGCAGCTTATCTAAACCTCTTTATCATCGTATCTTCTACTTATAATACGCCTAAGAAACCATATCTACGCAAGAAACCACAGAAAAAGACCATCTTTTTCTGAATTGTTTACAATAGTAAGACGTTGTTTTACTAATCAATCATAACCTCAACATCGAACATACTATTGATTACCTTCCGTAACACTTGATTGAAATATTCTGCCTTCAAGAATGTTCCGCTCCTACGAGTAATAGGCTTGAATCGAAGAAAGAAACTATATGAGTAACGAAATAAGATTGCTTCGACATCTCTCCGCCATAAAGCCAATCGGGGTTTATTTTGATAGTATAGTCGGGAATTATATTTTTCGACGATATGAGCACGGCATAAAACATACCGTCCTCGTCTTCTTGAAGTTGGGTGGAAGACAACACCAAAGCAGGATGTGTCTTTATTTCTCCACTTGGGAGCATAAAGGGCACCTCTACGATTTATCTCTTATATACCATTGCTTAAAGCCATTTAGCGACTAACGCCGTTGCTCGCCCCGCATTTGCTGATACTATATCTGCGTAGTCGTCGTCATCGTTTTCCACCGTCAGTTTTCCAAACATCGACGGTGCTTTTGTTCTCTCCTCATCAAGGAGGCGGGCTAACTCTGCGTCTTCTTCGGACAATTCGCCCGAAGCGTCAGTCTTGTTTGCTGCGTTGGACTCCAATAAACGTTCCGCAAGCCACTTCTTGTTGCTTGCTGAGAGCGAGAGGCTCTGTATGTAGTTCCAAAGACTATTCAATGCCAATGTTGTCATAATCGCGTGATTTCAAGATTGGTTTCCATAAATTGCTCACACTCGGAAGACGCTGAGCAAGCTCAGTCTTCGCTCGCTTAATCGCAATTTTCGGTTGCAAAGATAGTGCTTTTTGGCGAAACCACAAAACTTTCAGCACTAAAAACGGCCAGAGACTCGCTCGCGCGGCTGG
>Ga0065708_1000938_pt1 | contig 12182 bp, 11 predicted proteins | sample Hoacrofraction12_2_FD_59095 | JGI IMG/M metagenome (GOLD analysis project Ga0065708, IMG submission 59095) | Hoatzin crop microbial communities from Cojedes, Venezuela, sample from fiber fraction 12 v1 | ecosystem: Host-associated > Birds > Digestive system > Esophagus > Crop | place: Venezuela... | reverse complement strand
AATGATTCCCACATCGCACTGGCCGACACCGCCCTCTTGCTCGACGGCGTCACCCAAATGCTCGTGGCTATCGAACACCCCAACGGCGACGAGGTGAACTTCGCCCCCGTGGGCGCCCTCGGCAAAACCGAAAAATACGACACCGGCTACGGCTTTATGCACTACACCACCATCAAGGACGGCATCGAAAGCGATGAGGGCTACAACCTCTTCCGACTCGACTACAGCAGCTCCAACAAAGTCGCCATCGGCTACTGGTATGCGCTGGGCGCCAACAACACCGCCGAAGCCATCAAAGAGGCCCGCGTCGTGACGGGCATTGCCAACGTAGAAGCCGAAGCCGCCAACAACGCCGGCCGCAAAGGCACGTTCGACCTGCAAGGCCGCCGCGTGAACCAGATGGGCAAGGGCATCTACGTTGTGGACGGCCAAAAAATTCTGAAATAAGCCCCGCGCGCTCGCTGCGCTCGCTCTTTCGCCTTCGCCCCGCGCGGCAAAAAGGCGGCCGCCCCCTCGCAAAACGGCGTTGTGGGCAGGCAAAAACAAATTTGTGACTATAATTTATAAATTTGTGGCTATAATTTTAAAATTATAGGCTATAATTTCTAAATTATAGTCACAAATTTATTTTTTGCTCCGCACGTCGCAGATTTTTCAAAGCCGCATTCGGATTTTTGGAGGGAGCATTCTGTTTTTTGAAGACTTCTTTCGACGGATTCGAAACAGCGTTCGAAGGCTTCGAGCCGGCGGGCGGGCGATTGGGACGGCGCACAAAAAAAAGCGGCGGACGAACTCGTGGGTTCGTCCGCCGCTCGCTGCAAATGGAGGTACCTAGCAGATTCGAACTGCTGTAAACGGTTTTGCAGACCGCTACCTANCCACTCGGTCAAGGTACCATTTNTCGGTTTCAGCGGTGCAAAAGTAGAACATTCCGCCGTAATTCCAAACGAAAAGTGAATTTTTTTGCGTCAAACGTGCTTTTTCGGCACATATCGGTCGCATTTTTGGCTTTTTTTGCCTCCGCAGGAGGGGCAAGTGCCGCTCTCTCGACGTTGGGCNGCATCGCGCAACGGGCAGTCGGCGGCACAACTGGCGCAGCGGCTTTCTCCCCGTCGGAAGGCGCCGAAGCGTCGCGCAAAATAGAGGGCGGCGCACACGAGCGCGACTGCCAAAATTGCATAGACTATGAGTAATTGCAAATCCACCTTATTTCAAGTGANANGNGACAAGTGATAAGAGACAAGTATTTTTTCCGCATTTTCATTGCGGCTTTGGGACGGGGCTTTTTAGTCCAAGTCGAAGAAGCCGGTGGGCTCGCGGCGCCGCAAGACGACCACTTCGGGCGTGCGGCCGGCGGCNTTGAGCGCTTCGACCACTTGATTGCGCGCGATGTCGGGGCGGTTGTTCTCTTGGCTCAGGTGGCAGAGGAACACGCGGCGCGCCTCGGGCGAAAGGTGGGCGGCGAGCACCTCGGCCGTCTCTTCATTGCTGCTGTGGCCGCGCGGACTGCGAATGCGGCGGCGCAGGTGCTCGGGATAGGGACCAAACTGCAGGAGCGCTTCGTCGTAGTTGGCCTCGACCACGAGATTGCGGGCGCGCTCAATGTAGGACGTGATGACGGGCGTGTAGTGGCCGATGTCGGTGATGAGGCAGAGGTTNGTGGTTTTCGTCTCNATGAAGAAGCCGAAGTTGCGATTGCTGTCGTGGGGCACGTCGAAGGGGGTGATGCTGAAGGGGCCTATTGCAAAAGTCGTGCCATTCTCGATTTCGCGGCGACTTTCTTTTGGCGGCCGCTTGCGGAAGGTGGGATTTGCGTCGATGCCATCGAACACTTCGCGGGCGGCATAGACGGGNAAGCCGTATTCTTGGCAAAAAGCGCCCACGGTTTTGGAGTGGTCGGCGTGGTCGTGGGTGAGGAGGATGGCGCGCACGGCGGCGGGGTGGATGCCATATTCGTAGAGCCGACGCAGCATGGTGCGTTTGTTCTCGCCCGCGTCGAGAAGCAAGGCGCAGCCGTCCTCGCGAACGAGGGAGGCGTTGCCGCTGCTGCCGGATGCGAACGAAATGTATTGCATTAACNGNAAGTCAGAGGGTGATTTGCAGATTGTCGTAGGCGTATTGAACGCGCGGNGGCAGGAGNTTGGCGCTTTCGGCGTGGAGGCCGGCGTGATGGCTCATGTGGATGAAATAAGTGCGCTTNGGCCGAACTTTTTCGACAAAGGCGAGGGCTTCGGCAAGGTTTTGATGGGTGGGATGCTCGCGCTCTATCTGCAAACAGTCCACGATGAGCACGTNCAAGTCCTGCAGGAGCGGCAGTTCGCGCTCGGGAAAGGTTTTCATATCAGTGAGATAGGCCATGCGACCAATGCGAAAGCCGAGAATGTCGTTGGCGCCGTGCATCACCTTGAGCGGCAGAATGGTGAGTTCCTTGATTTTGAACGCTTTGCGCGGACGCACGATGTTCAGGTGGAACGTAGGCACGAACGTCTTGGGGTCTTTCTGAAAACAATAGGGCATGCGATATTTCACGAGCTTTGCCGTCTTCGCATCGAGGTAGAGGTCGAGCGGTTGCTTCTGGCAGAAAGGCCGCAGGTCGTCGAGCCCGCCCACGTGGTCGTAGTGGAAGTGCGTGAGNAGCACGCCGTCGAAGGGCTCGGAAGGGCCGCTGCAGCATTTGCTGCCGGAAGTCGGGCCCGCAGTCGATGAGCACGCGCGTATGCTCCCGCGACTCGATGAGCACGGAGGGTCGCAGCCGCTTGTCGTGGGGGTCGGTCGATTGGCAGACCTCGCATTTACATCCCAACATNGGGACGCCGCTGCTTGTGCCGGTTCCAAGAAAGGTGATGCGCATNCTTTTCGAGGTTTTAAACGAAGTTCACTTCGGGATGGAGGGCGATGCCNAATTTTTGGAGCACATCTTTCTGAATATCAGCGCTCAAGGCTGCGATTTCGGCGCCGGTGGCTCCGCCATAGTTCACGAGCACGAGCGCTTGCTCGGGCCACACGCCTGCCGCGCCAATGCGGCGCCCTTTCCAGCCGCAGCGGTCGATGAGCCAGCCGGCGGGCACCTTCACGCCGCCCTCCACGTCGTAGTGGGGCGCGTCGGGATAGTCGNTTTGGATGCGNNNGAACTGCTCGGCGCTCACCACGGGATTCATGAAGAAGGAGCCTGCGCTGCCCACCTCGCCCACTTCGGGCAGTTTGCGGCNTCGCAATTCAATCACGATGCGTCGCACGTCGGCNGCNGTGAGTTCGTCGGGCTTCAGGCCGCGCGCTTCGACCTCGCGCGACAGAGCGGCGTACGAAAAATTCGGGGCAAAATTTTTTTTGAGCCTCAGGCTGACGCGCACGATGGCGCAGCGGCCGCGAAGCTCGCCTTTGAAAACGCTCTGGCGATAGGCGTAGTGGCAATCGGAATTGGAGAAAAAGCGGGTCTCGCCGCTCTCGAGGTCGATGGCTTCGACGCGCTCGATGAACTGAGCGGCCTCGGCGCCGTAGGCTCCTATGTTNTGGACGGCGGCGGCGCCCACCTCGCCGGGGATGAGCGAGAGATTTTCTAATCCATAGAGCCCATTTTGAATNCAAAAATCGACGGTTTCATCGAAAGATTCGCCCCCTCCCACTTCGAGCAGGGCGGTNNCAGNATCGGCCTCGACCACGCGGCGGCCGCGCACGGCGGAGTGAAGAATTACGCCGTCGAAGAAATCGGTGAAGAGCAAATTGCTGCCGCCGCCGATGTGGAGCACGCGGTCGCCCTTGAGCGAGGGCAAAACGGCGCGCAACTCGTCGGCCGAAGCGTATTCGACGAAGCGGCGACAGTGGGCGTCGATGGCGAACGTGTTGTGCGCGAGGAGCGAATAGTTCTGAAGGTCTTTCAAAATGCGCTTTTTCAATTATTAATTAATGTGGTGGCCACCCAAGTGCCNTTGGNTTTCTTGAAGACCATNGTGCTGCTGAGNGAGCCGTCGGCNTCGGTGAGCACGAGCACCACGTTGTCGTCGGGCACGTCGGGCGTTCCNTAGACGATGTTGGTCAGTCGGTCGTCGGGCAGTTCGGGCGCGTAGGTCTCCCAATTGGCGGCGGCGATGTTGCCGCGTATGGGGGCGTCGGTGTCGAAGTTGAAGCCGTTGTAGTAGAACTTGCGCAAAACGTGCTTCTTGCGGAACGCGGCCGACGTGGCAAACTGCTTGTAGAAGGCGAGGAAGTCGGCGTTGGGACATTCATTGAGCGATTTGGCGAGCACGTCGGTGAGGCACCATGCGCCGCGCAATTTTTGGAAGTGGTAGCGNCGATAGGTTTGCTGCTTGAGCGACATCATTTCGACGGCGGCCTCCTTCACAGCCGTGTCGTTGGCGGCGCTGCGGGCCTCGAGGCTGCCAAAGAAGAGCGTATAGACGTCCCATTTGGTGAAGAAGGGCTCNTATTTCCANGCGTCCTTTTCGACGTGCGTCTTCTCGCCGTTCTCGGTNCGTTCGAGCGGGAAACGCGTGCGCGACTTCTGGAACCGCGCATTGCGCATATAATTAAAAAGGAAGTCGTCGAAGAGGCCGTCGGCAGCGGCGGGCGGGTCTTCGTAGGCGATGGTGTCGGCCGCNATGGTGTCGACAGCCAGCGAATCGACGTCGAGCGCGTCGGCATCGGAGGCNCGCTTTTCGCCACATGCGGCGGCGAGCACAAGCGCAAGAACGAAGTAAAATATACGCTTCATTGGCAGAACTTTGGCAGATTTGGCCACAAATTTAGCATTTTTTCGGTCAGCAAAGCGAATTTTATGCCAAATCTTTCGGAAAAGGTATTTTTTTCGCACAGTTTTCTGTATTTTCGCGCCGCAAACGAAAACATAAATCAAAAAATATGAAAGAGAAAATCGAAAGCCTATTGGCCGAAATACGCGAACTGCACGCCGAGAACGCGCAGGAGTTGGAAGAACTGCGCATCAAATACTTGAGCAAAAANGGCAAGGTGAGCGAACTGATGAACGATTTTCGCTCCGTGCCGAACGAGCTGAAGCGCGAAGTGGGCATGCAAATCAATGCGCTCAAGCAGGCCGCNCAAGAACGTCTGCAGGCGCTGCGCGACGCCGTGGCCGCCAAGCANGAGGCTGAGGCCGAGAGCGATTTGGACCTGACGCGCACGCCCTACCCCATNCCGCTNGGCACGCGCCACCCCATCAGCATCGTGCGCAANCGCATCATCGACATTTTNTCGCGCATGGGCTTCACGATGGCCGACGGCCCCGAGGTGGAAGACGACTTGCACGTGTTCACCAAGATGAACTTTGCGGCCGACCACCCCGCCCGCGACATGCANGACACGTTCTTCGTGGAGCAGAGCGCCTTGGACGTGGTGAAAAACATTGTGCTGCGCTCGCACACGAGTTCGGTTCAGGCTCGCGTGATGGACGTTTCGCAGCCGCCGATTCGCGTGATTTGCCCGGGCCGCGTCTATCGCAACGAAGCCATCACCGCCCGCGCACACTGCTTCTTCCACCAGATTGAAGGCCTCTACATCGACGANAAAGTGAGCTTCGCCGACCTGAAACAAGTGATGCTCACGTTCGCCCGCGAACTCTTCGGCCCCGACACGAAGATTCGCCTGCGCCCCAGNTACTTCCCCTTCACGGAGCCGAGCGCCGAAATGGACATCAGNTGCCACATCTGCGGCGGCAAGGGCTGCGGCTTCTGCAAACACACCGGCTGGGTGGAAATNNTGGGCTGCGGNATGGTGAATCCGAACGTGCTCGACCTNTGCGGCATCGACGGCAGCAAATATATGGGCTATGCCTTCGGCGTCGGCGTGGAGCGCATCACCAACTTGCTCTATCAGGTTTCNGACTTGCGCCTATTCTCCGAAAACGACGTGCGCTTCCTCGACGAGTTCCAAGCAGCGTACTAANNAATTGANAATTNANAATTGANAATTGANAATTATTCNATTATAGNATNNAGAACTGCAAAGATACGAAAAATCCCTCGCTTCTCCNTNANTGGAAAGCGAGGGATTTTTAAATTGNCGAANNGNCNANNGNCNTATTNNTCAATTGATTTCAAGAAGTCTTCGGCCTTGGCGAANGTTTCGGGCTTGCCTACGTCGAGCAGCTGGAGGTCGGACTTGAGAATGCCGTGGATTTGGATTTTATGGCAGCAGGCCAAGTAGAAATCCATGATGCTGAACACTTCGGGGAAGGCGTCGAGCATGGGTTTGAGGCGCGGCGAAATCACATGAATGCCGCTGAAGGCCATCTTCATGCACTTCGACTCCTCGAGGTGGGCGTAGGGCGTGCGCACATTGCCGGTCTCCATGTTTTTCCAGCCCACAAGGCGCATATCTTCGGAGAAAAGCAGCTGGCGCGACGACGGGCGCGGACTGACGAGCAGGGTCACGTCGTAGTATTGCGCACGGTCGTAGAACGCGGCGAGGTCGGCGTTGCTCAAGATGTCCACATTGTGCAAAAGCACGGGGGCGTCGGGGTCGCTGAAGAGCGGCANAGCCTTGCGCAAGCCACCGCCGGTGTCGAGCAGTTTTTCGCGTTCGTCGCTGATGTGTACGGGCACGCCAAAGTCGTGGTCGTCCACGTATTTGATGATTTGTTCGCCGAAATGGTGCACGTTCACCACCACCTCGTCGGCGCCGGCGGCCACAAGACGATTCATGGCGATGGTGAGCAGCGTCTTGCCGCCCACGCGAACNAGCGCTTTGGGGCGACTATCGGTGAGAGGCTTCAAACGCGAGCCTACGCCCGCTGCAAAAAGCATACTTTTCATTTTCTTCTGAATACTTATAATATATACGTCTGACTAATCGGTTGGAAAATCGCTATAAACCACCTCCAAGGTGATGTTGCCGCTCGGGCCGCCCACGAGTCGCGCGCTCGAAAGGCTCATATCATTGCGCACGCGCAGCAGGGTCTTCGTCGTGGTGCCCAGTGCGCTTGTCGAGGTGCTGTATTCCGTGTTCACGGGCACGAGNACGACCTTGTTCCAGTCGGGATTTTTTGCCTCCCACGCGGCATAGAGGGCTTCGCGCTCGGCTTCGGTCTCCAAGCCGCTCACGCCGGCGCCTTCGTTGCGCTCTTGCTTCAAGAGGGTGAACAGGCGCGACAGATTGGTGAAGACGTAGGCGTTGTCGCTCGAGGAATAGTCGGCGAGGTACGACGTTTTGGAGTCGGCCACGTCGCCGTTTTCGAAGAAGGAGAACAGTTCGCCNTTGCGCACCAGCAGAAGCGTTGCGGGCGGTTCGAGAGCGGAGCCGCTCGACTCGGTGTTGTAGCGCGTGAACGATATTTTGGCGGTGTTGATGCTGTCGCCGTAGTGTTCGCCCGACACCACTTCGCCGATGGGCAGGTCGACTTCGGTGAAAATGCCGCCCGGCGCTTTCACGTAGGTGTATTCGTTGGCGGAGTCGAGCATAGAGNCGGGAATCGTGTTGGCCACGTTGGTGTTTTGAATCACTTCTTCGGTGGCGGCCATGCGTCGCATGCCCACTTCGATGGTGTCGTTGCCGGTGTCGGCCGACACGGTGTGATAGCGGAAGTATACGTCGAGAGCGGAGATGTCGATGTTGAGCATGGAGCCCACACCGCCCGTGGTTTCNAAGTAGAAGCCGGGGCAGACGTGGTGGATGAATGTGTAGGAGTTCTTGAAATATTCGGGATGCGCGTAATACTGCTGCATGANGTAGGTGCCGTATTCCTTGCTGAGGCGCAGGGTCACCTTGCCGGCNTAGGTATAGGAACCTTGCACGTAGGGCGTGGTGAGGTCTTGCACGCTATACGAAAAACTCTGGCTGTAGCCGTTCTCGTTCACGTAGTCGGCGGGGTCGAGATTCGTATAGTAAGCCTGCGATTCTTCCATCACTTTGGCGGTGTCGAGTTCTTGCACGCGCACCTTCATCGTGGTGAGCGAGTCGCCGTAGTATTCGTTGAAATANAGGGCGATAAGGCAGGAGTCGGCCTCGGGNACGCCGTTGTCCATCACGAGTTTGGATTGGTCGGGGAAGATGGAGTTTTCCGACATGTGGAACTGTGCCAAGAAGTTGCACGTCGTCTTCGTGCGCGTCTCGGGGTCCACCACGCTGCCGAGCAGGCAGGTGCTCGTGTTGGCCAAAACGGAGTCGACCGCGATGCTGCGCGACACGACGGAGTAGGTGCCGGTGGAGGCGGTGATGCGGTCGGCCGAGGGCACGATGTCGGAGCCCACGGAGACGGTGTCGTCGCTGCAGGCGAAGAGCAGGAAGGGGGTCAGCAGCAAAGCGCCGCGAATGAGTTTAATCATACTGTCTGTTTAAATGTTGTCGAGCACGGTCACCCAGCCGTAGGGGTCGGCNTCGATGCCGTATTGGATGTTGCGCAGGGTCGTATAGAGTTTTTCGCTCACGGGACCCGGGCGCCCATCTTTCGAAATTTGATATTGCTTGCCGGTTTTCATGTCGTCGATGCGGTTGATGGGGCTGATGACGGCCGCTGTGCCGCATGCNCCGGCCTCTTCGAGCGTGGCAAGCTCCTCTTCGGGAATTTGGCGGCACTCCACCTTCATGCCCAAGAAGTCTTTGGCGATGTGCTGCAGGCTGTCGTTGGTGATAGAGGCCAGAATCGACGACGATTTCGGCGTGATGTAGGTGTTGTTCTTAATGCCGAAGAAGTTGGCNGCGCCNCATTCGTCCATGTATTTCTTTTCTTTGGCGTCCACATAGAATTCGCTGGCGTAGCCGGCCTCGTGGGCCAATTTGTTGGCCATCAGGCTGGCGGCGTAGTTGCCACCGGTCTTGTAGCGGCCNGTNCCGAGCGGGGCNGCGCGGTCGTAGTCGCGCACAATGGCGTAGTTGTTGGCTGCGAAGCCGCCTTTGAAGTAGGGGCCGACGGGCGTGGCGAAAATCACGAAGAGGAAGTCTTGCGCGGGTTTCACGCCGACGTCGGGGGTGATGCCCACCATCAGCGGGCGCAAGTAGAGGGCGGCGCCGGTCTCGTAGGGCGGGATATATTCGGCGTTCAGGCGCACGAGTTGNTCGACCATTTCGCAGAAGCGGTCGGTCGGCATCTCGGGCATCACGAGGCCGCGGCAGCTAAGCTGCATNCGTTCGGCGTTGGCTTCGGGACGGAAGATGCGCACCTTGCCGTCGGGGCAGCGAAACGCCTTGAGGCCTTCGAAAACTTCTTGTCCATAGTGCAGGCAGATGGCTGCCATGTGCATCGGGATGGTCTCTTCGGAGCATACTTCCGTGGGGCCCCAATGGCCGTCGCGGTAGTAGCAGCGCACGTTGTAGTCGGTGGGCGTGTAGCTAAATTTCAAATTGCCCCAATCTATGTTTTTCATATCGGTTAGATTTGGTTATTTTTGCACCAGATGATTGTCGGCGTCGGGGAACACGATTTGCGGTTTGAAGTTTTCGGCTTCTTGCGGGGTCATCGAGGCGTAGGCCATGATGATTACTTCGTCGCCTTTCAGGAATTTGCGGGCGGCGGCGCCGTTCAGGCAGATGCAGCCGCTGNCGCGGTCGCCNTCGATGATGTAGGTCGTGATGCGTTCGCCGTTGTTCACGTTCACCACCTGCACTTCNTCGTAGGCTTGCATGCCGCAGGCCTCGAGCAGGGCCGCGTCGATGGTGATGCTGCCAACGTATTGCAGGTTGGCGTCGGTCACGTGGGCGCGATGTATCTTNGATTTTAGGAGTCGGATTTGCATTTTGGCACACTATTTGTATCTAATGTTGTCGATGAGTCGCACGGGTTTGGCGCCGCAATAGACGGTGATGCAGCCCACCACGCTCGCGGCGTCGTCCCAGTTTTCGATGGTTTGCAGGCTGTCGCCGTCCACTATTTCGAAGTATTCGGGCTCCAAGCCGTCGATGGCGCCGAGCGTGTCGACCACGAGGTCGTGCGTTTCCTTGGGCGTATGGTTTTTGGCGTAGTCGCGGCTCACGAAGAGCATGCGCGAAATGTCCACNGCCAAGGCGCGTTCGTCGTCGCTCAAGAGGCTGTTGCGGCTCGAGAGGGCGAGGCCGCTCGGTTCGCGCACGATGGGGCANGNCACGATTTCGAGGCCCAAGCCGAGGTCCTTCACCATGGCGCGCACCACGGCGATTTGCTGGTAGTCTTTCTCNCCAAAGTAGGCGCGGTCGGGNTCCACGTAGGCAAACAGTTTGCTCACCACTTGGCAGACGCCGTTGAAGTGGCCNGGGCGACGCGGGCCCTCCATCACGCTCGTNATGGGCGGATAGTCGAACACGCGGGTGTCGGGCTCGGGATAGACTTCCTCGGGGGTAGGCGCAAAAACGGCCGACGCGCCCAGACTCTCCAGCAGGGCCACATCGGCGTCCAAGTCGCGCGGATAGGTTTCCAAATCTTTTTTGTCGTTGAACTGCGTGGGGTTCACGAAGACGCTCACCACGGTGCAGTCGTTCTCNCNCACGCTGCGTTCCACGAGCGAGGCGTGGCCGGCGTGCAGCGCGCCCATTGTGGGCACGAGTCCGATGCTCTTTCCTTCGGCGCGCCAANCGGCGAGCGTNTCTTTCATCGGAGCTATTTTTTCAAAAATTTTCATCGAGAAATATTTTTTTTCGGAAAATTTTCTTCAATTTTGCATTCTCAGCGAGCGAAGCGAGCGTGCGCTTTAGCGCTGCGCCGGAGGCGCAAAATAATTATCAATTATCAATTATCAATTATCAATTTTTTGCGCGGAGCGCACGATGGTGGCTTCGCGGTCGGGGCTCACGCTCACGATGCTGATGGGCGTGCGGAGCGCGGCTTCCAAGTAGTCGATATAGGCTTGGAACTTCGGCGGGAAGTCCTCNTCGCGGCGCAGTTCGGTGAGCGGCGTTTGCCAGCCCGGCAGCGTTTCATAGACGGCCTGCCAGCCTTCGGTGTCGTAGGGCATTTCGTCGGTGCGCACGCCGTCTTTCTCGTAGGCCACGCACACCTTGATGCTGTCGAACGTGTCGAGCACGTCGCTCTTCATCATCACCAANTCGGTCACGCCGTTGATGGCGATGGCGTANTTCAGGGCCACCAAGTCAATCCATCCGCAGCGGCGGTTGCGGCCGGTCACGGCGCCGTATTCGTGGCCAATCTCGCGCAGCTTGTCGCCGGTGGCNTCGAAGAGTTCCACGGGGAAGGGACCGGCGCCCACGCGCGTCGAATAGGCCTTGAANATGCCCCACACGCGGCCAATCCGTCGCGGCGCAATGCCCAAGCCGGTGCACACGCCGCCGGCCGTGGTCGAGGAGCTCGACACNAANGGATAGGTGCCGTGGTCGATNTCGAGCAGNCTGCCNTGCGCGCCNTCNGCCAACACGCTNTTGCCCTCGTCGAGCAGGCGGTTGAGTTCGGCCTCCGTGTTTTTCAGCGGGAAGCGGCGCATATATTCCACGCCCTCGAGCCACGCCCGTTCTTCCTCGGCAATGTCGTAGTCGGTGAAGTGGAGGTCGCGCAAAATCTGCTCATGGCGAGCCTTGAGGCGCGCATATTTTTCTTCGAAATTTTCTTCAATATCGCCCACGCGCAGTCCGACGCGAGCGGCCTTGTCGGAATAAGTCGGGCCGATGCCTTTGCCCGTGGTGCCCACGCGGTTNTTGCCCTTGGCGGCCTCGTAGGCGCGGTCGAGCACGCGGTGNGTGGGCAGAATGAGATGGGCGCGGCGACTGATGTAGAGGCGGTTGCAAAGCTCATAGCCGGCAGNCTCGAGTTCGCGCGCTTCGGCCATAAAAAGGTCGGGCGCAATCACGCAGCCGTTTCCGATGATGTTCACTTTGCCTGCGTCGAATATGCCCGACGGAATAGAGCGCAAGACGAATTTCTTGCCGTCGAAGATGATGGTGTGGCCGGCGTTCGGACCGCCCGCAAAACGCGCCACGACGTCGTATTGCGGCGTGAAGTAGTCCACNACCTTGCCTTTGCCTTCATCCCCAAACACGATGCCCAAAAGGGCGTCCACTTTGCCTGCTGACATTTGCTCTCTCTTTTTTTGCTTTAAAACGGGGGCAAATGTAGCGCAAAAGCAGCAAAGGACAAAGAGAAAACCCGCTTTTCTTTCAGCGTTTTGCAAAACTTAATACTTTCGCGGCAGGTCACAGGTCACAAGTCACAGGTCACAAGCCACAATTTTGGCACAGTTTTTGCAAAGAAAATTTTAGGTGCGAAGCAAAAACTCGTCGGCCCACAACTTCTTCAAAAACACGCCGTAGGGCAT
>Ga0065708_1000463_pt1 | contig 12192 bp, 10 predicted proteins | sample Hoacrofraction12_2_FD_59095 | JGI IMG/M metagenome (GOLD analysis project Ga0065708, IMG submission 59095) | Hoatzin crop microbial communities from Cojedes, Venezuela, sample from fiber fraction 12 v1 | ecosystem: Host-associated > Birds > Digestive system > Esophagus > Crop | place: Venezuela... | reverse complement strand
GCTGCGCTGGTCCCTAAAAGGAAGCCGCTCCCTGTCGCCGCGCGAGACAATGAAAAATTACCCTACACAATGAAAAATATATCGCGCGTATGACTGGGAGCGGCCTTGCTTTCTTAATTGAAAATTGAAAATTGAAAATTGAAAATTATTTTTACAGTTTATATTTCGCACCTATGAGGACGATGCAGCGGGGTTGGCGCACGTTGCCGAGGTCGTAGTAGCGGGTGGCGGTGAGGTTGTGGAGGTCGGCGTAGACTTCCCAGCGCGGCTGCGTCCACGCGAGGCGGGNNTCGACGACGGCGTGGGTGCCGTAGGGGCGAAGGGTGCCGGTGGAGGCGCCGTCGACGTATTCGATGTAATTGCCCTCGCGTTTCCACAGACGCAGGTTCCACGCGGCGTGCAGGTGGCGCCAAATGGGGTGGGAGAGCGANGCGGTGAACTTGTGGGGCACGTATTCGAGNGCGTAGTTCGACTTATAGACCTCGATGTCGTCGCGCCGCTTTTGGTGAATATATGAGTAGGAAAGNTGAAANNTGAAANNTGAAANNTGAAANNTGACGCTGGTGCTCACGCCGNANGAGGAGAGTTGGAAGTTGGTGGCGTGGTAGATGTCGTCGGCGGAGCGCATCACCCAGTCTATCATNTTGGAGCCGCGGTTGTAGAAGGCGCGGGCATCGGCCTTCCAGTTGCCGNGACAGAAGGCGGCGCCAAGGCGGAAGGCGCTGTTTTCTTCGGCTTTCANGTCGGTGTTGCCCTCTTGCGTGGGACTCTTGTAGTAGAGGTCGGTGAAGGTGGGCAGGCGCAGGGCTTTGTTCCACGAGGCGTAGAGGCGCCAGTCGGGCGAGAGGTCGAGGGAGGCGTTGATGCCCGGATAGAAGCGCAGGCCGTCGATGTCGGAATTCCATTGGGCGAGCACGCCGGCCGACACCGAGAGACGCTCGATGCGCAGGGCGTGTTCGGCGAAGAAGGAGAGGTTGGTGCGCCCGTCTTTTCGGGTATAATAAATGGAGTCTTGGCCTCGCACNCCGACGTATTTGCTCTCGTCGAGCGGGCGCCCGAGATTATTGCTCAAGATGTTTTCGCGCCTCACTTCGGCNCCGANGGCCGTTTGTCCGAGTGCCCACGCCGTCCACGCNCGCAGGCCTGCTGCGAAGACGTCGCCGCGGTGGAAATTCTCGGCCGTGTGGGAGTGGCGGATGAGTTGGAAATGGTCGGCGTTGCGCGTCCACGAGATTTCCGGCGCGAGGTGGATGCGGCCTTTCGACTCGGCGCGCACGGCGAGGAAGTAGCGNCGCGTGGCCTCCCACTGGTCGGGGTAGGCNGCGGAGTAGAACGTGTTGGCACCGAAGTCGTTGGCGCTGAGGCCCAACTGCGCATCGAGTCGCAAGCGCCGGCCGTCGAAACGCCCTTGCCAGAAGGCTTTGGCGCCGCTGAAGTCGCCGTTGTCNACTGCGCCGTCGCTGCGGCGTCCGCCCACGCTGAGGGCTGAGGCNAGGCGGCCTTTGCGCCATTCGCCGCGCGCTTCGCCGAGCAGGGTGCCGTAGGAGCCCGCCGCGGCATTGAAGCTGCCGTGCANNCCGTCGGAATCGGGCAGGGCGGTGATTACGTTGACGGCGCCCGAGAAGGCTTGCGTGCCAAAGACGCGCGAGGCTGCGCCGGCCACCACCTCCACGCTGCTCACGTCGCAGGTATTGACAGGCAGGTCGGCGGCATTGTGGCCCGTTTGGGGGTTGAGGAGCGCGAAGCCATTGAGGAAAAATGCGATTTGGTCGAAGGTGCCGCCGTCGATGCTCACGTCGGTCTGCATACCAAAACTGCCGCGCTGACGAACATCNACGGCGGGGCAGTTTTTGAGTGCATCATTCAAACANCTGACAGCGGGGGCGTTGATTTCGTCGCGAGCCATGACAACAGCCTGCACGTTNGCNGCCGTGGCAATGGCAGCCGATGCGCGNGACGCCGTGATGAGGGCTTCGCCGAGTCGCACGGTGTCGCCGTCGATGGTTTCGGCAGCGTCGTTGGCCGCATTTTCGAGGCTCATCGTGCCGGCNGCAAGGGCCAAGCGCGGCGCGGCGCACGTCAAGGTGGCAACGCTCAAGANGCCNACGCGCACTTCCTTGCCGAGGGCGGCAAAGAGCGCGAAGCNCGCGCGGCGAAAATGGCGGAACGTGACAGNCCGATGTGCTTGAATGTGCTGGTTCATAGTCGAAATGGACTGCAAAGATAATTTCTTTTTTTCAATCGACGAGAAATTATTACGATTTTTTTAGATAATCGCAACAAAAAAACGCAAGCANCCCACGTTTGTCGCGTGGAATGCTTGCGCAATGGCTGGGAAATATTTTTCAATTTTCAATTTTCAATTTTCCATTTAAAATCATCCGACGCTTCCCTCGAGCGAAACGCTGAGCANTTTCTGCGCTTCGACGGCGAACTCCATTGGCAGCTTGTTGAGCACGTCTTTGGCGTAGCCGTTCACGATGAGGTCNACNGCCGTCTCGGTGGGGATGCCGCGCGAGAGGCAGTAGAAGAGTTGGTCTTCGGAGATTTTGCTGGTGGTGGCTTCGTGCTCCACGATGGCGCGGTTGTTGTCCACGTCGATGTANGGGAACGTGTGGGCGCCGCACTCGGAGCCGAGCAGCAGGGAGTCGCACGAGGAATAGTTGCGCGCGCCGTCGGCATGGGGGCCGCACTTCACGAGTCCGCGGTAGGAATTCTGGCTTTGTCCGGCCGAAATGCCCTTCGAAATCACGGTGGAGCGCGTGTTNCGGCCCAAGTGAATCATTTTGGTGCCCGTGTCGGCCTGCTGGTGGTGGTTGGTGACGGCGACGCTNTAGAATTCGGCCTGCGAGCCTTCGCCCATGAGCACGCAGGAGGGATATTTCCACGTGATGGCCGAGCCCGTCTCGACTTGCGTCCACGACAGCTTGGAATTGGCGCCGCGCAGTTGGCCGCGCTTTGTGACGAGGTTGTANACGCCGCCGCGTCCCTCGCTGTCGCCCGGGTACCAGTTCTGCACGGTGGAGTATTTGACCTCGGCGTCTTTCTCGACCACGATTTCGACGATGGCGGCGTGGAGTTGGTTTTCGTCGCGCATCGGCGCCGTGCAGCCTTCCAAGTAGGAAACGTAGCCGCCCTCGTCGCAAACGATGAGCGTGCGCTCAAACTGTCCGGTGTTGCGGGCATTGATGCGGAAATAGGTGGAGAGTTCCATCGGGCAGCGCACGCCTTTGGGGATNTAGACGAAGGAGCCGTCGGAGAAGACGGCGCTGTTGAGCGCGGCGAAGAAGTTGTCGCGATAGGGNACGACGGAGCCGAGGTATTTGCGCACNAGTTCGGGATTTTCGCGCACGGCCTCGCTGATGGAGCAGAACACGACGCCNTTTTCGGCGAGGCGCTCCTTGAACGTGGTCTTCACGCTGACGGAGTCCATCACGGCATCGACGGCGACGCCCGCCAAGGCCATGCGNTCTTCGAGGGGAATGCCGAGTTTGTCGAAGGTGCGCAGCAGTTCGGGGTCGATGTCGTCGGCCGTCTTGGCGGTCTTTTTGGTGGGGTCGGCGTAGTAGGANATGGCTTGGTAGTCGATGGGCGGCAAATCGACGTGTCCCCACTGCGGTTGCTCGAGCGTTTGCCAGTGTCGGAACGCTTTGAGTCGGAANTCCAGCAGCCAGTCGGGCTCGCCCTTCTTTTGCGAAATCAGTCGCACGACGTCTTCGTTCAAGCCGCGCGCAATGATGTCGGTCTCCACGTCGGTCGTGAAGCCGTATTCGTATTTNTTGTCGGCCACCGACCGTATGAAATCGCTTTCAGCCATAATGTTTTAGTCTNCAGCCTTGTCTTTTTTCGAGACGTCCACCCAGATGGTGGTGTCGCGCTCGGCCGCCTTTCGTTCGCGGTAGTCGCTGATTTTGTCTTCGGCATATCCGGCGACGTGCTTCATGGCGAAGGTGAGCGTTCCCTTCACGGGTTCGTAGAGTTTGGAGTCGGCCGTTTTTTCATCGTTGAGAATGCGCAGGGCCGACATCATATAGAAAATGCAGCTCAGCAGCAGCGTGAACTTCACCACGCTTATGGCGGCGCCGAGCAGGCTGTTGGGCAGGCTCAAGTGGATGGCTTTGAGCGCTTTGGTGAGNCCTGTGGCGATGAAGCCCAAAACGAGCGGCAAAATTATCCATAAAATTAGGAAAGCCACAACATTTAGGACGATATTTGTCTGCGTGCCCTTCACGGCNAGCTCGTCTTGCAGCCAGCCATAGACTACGCCGGCCAAGATGAGGCCCAGCAGCATGCCGCCCGTCGAGACAAGTTCTTTCAAGAAGCCGTTGCGCCAGCCGCTAATCACGGCCCACAGCAGCACGATGAGGATGAAAATGTCGAGGTACATACGTATANNTTATTGTCTATAAAAGAACGCCGCGCACGGGGCAAGCGGTTTGCACGCCGTGCGCGGCGTTGGTCTTTTGGGCCAAGCCTATTGGAGTTTCTGCTTGACTTCGATTTCGCGGAACGTTTCGATGAGGTCGCCCTCCTTGATGTCGTTGCAGCCCACGATGGAGATGCCGCATTCGAAGTTGGTGTTCACCTCTTTCACGTCGTCTTTGAAGCGCTTCAGGGCGTTGATGTCGCCGGTGAAGACTACGATGCCGTCGCGAATGAGGCGCGCNTTGTCGGAGCGGTGNACGGTGCCGTCTTGAACGTAGGCGCCGGCCACTTGGCCCACCTTGCTGATGTTGTANACTTGGCGCACCTCGACGGTGGCGGTCACTTCTTCCTTCAGGATGGGCTGGAGCATGCCTTCCATGGCCTGTTTCACGTCGTCGATGGCGTCGTAAATNACGGAATACTGGCGAATTTCCACGCCTTCCTTCTCTGCCAATTTGCGCGCGGCGGCTGCGGGGCGCACTTGGAAGCCGATGATGATGGCGCTGGCGGTGGCGGCGATGGTCACGTCGTTCTCGCTGATTTGGCCCACGCCTTTGTGAATCACGTTCACGGCGATGGTCGGNGTCGAGAGCTTGAGCAGCGAGTCGGACAGGGCTTCTACGGAGCCGTCCACGTCGCCCTTCACCACGATGTTCAGTTCTTGATAGGAACCCTGCTTCAGGCGGCGTCCGATTTCGTCGAGCGTGAGCATCTTGGTNGTGCGCAGGTTCTGTTCGCGCTGCAGCTGCGTGCGCTTGGTGGCCAGTTCGCGCGCCTCGCTCTCGGAGTCGAACACGTGGAACTGGTCGCCGGCTTGCGGGGCGCCGTTCANNCCGAGAATGCTGGCGGCCATCGAGGGNCCGAGCGTCTCGACGCGGTTGCCGCGTTCGTTGAACATGGCTTTCACGCGGCCGTAGTTGGTGCCGGCGAGCACCACGTCGCCTTGGCGCAGCGTGCCGTTGCTCACAATCACGGTGGCCACGTAGCCCTTGCCCTTGTCGAGCGCGCTCTCGAGCACGGTGCCCGTCGCCTTGCGGTCCGGATTGGCTTTCAGTTCGAGCATATCGGCTTCGAGCAGCACCTTCTCNAGCAGTTCGGGCACGCCTTGGCCGTATTTGGCGGAGATTTCTTGGCATTGATATTTGCCGCCCCAGTCTTCCACGAGCAGGTTCATGTTGGCCAGTTCCTCTTTGATTTTGTCGGGGTTGGCCGTGGGCAGGTCCACCTTGTTCAGNGCGAACACGATGGGCACGCCGGCTGCGAGNGCGTGGTTGATGGCTTCCTTGGTGGTGGGCATCACGCTTTCGGCGGCCGAAATCACGATGATGGCGATGTCGGTCACTTGGGCGCCGCGGGCACGCATGGCGGTGAAGGCTTCGTGTCCCGGGGTGTCGAGGAAGGTGATTTTGCGGCCGTTTTCGAGCGTCACGTTGTAGGCACCGATGTGCTGCGTGATGCCGCCGGCCTCGCCGGCCACCACGTTGGTGTTGCGGATGTAGTCGAGCAATTTCGTCTTGCCGTGGTCCACGTGGCCCATGATGGTCACGATGGGNGCGCGCGGCTCGAGGTCTTCTTCGCTGTCGGCTTCTTCGGCCACGGCNTCNTGAACGTCGGCGCTCACGTATTCGGTGGTGAAGCCGAACTCCTCGGCNACGAGGTTGATGGTCTCGGCATCGAGGCGTTGGTTGATGCTCACCATGATGCCGATGCTCATGCACGTTCCGATCACCTGCGTCACGGGGATGTCCATCATAGTGGCGAGTTCGTTGGCTGTGACAAACTCGGTGAGCTTCAGCACTTTGCTTTCGGCGGCCTCTGCTCTTTGATGTTCTTCCTCGCGTTCGCGCGCCATCTCGCGTTTTTCTTTGCGATACTTGGCGCCCTTCGAGCCTTTCGACTTGCCTTGCAGGCGGGCGAGCGTTTCGCGTACTTGGCGCGATACTTCTTCGTCGCTGATTTCGGGACGTGCGTCCTTTTGCTTCTTATTCTTTTTCTTGCCGCCGCCTTGCTGCTGCTGCTGTTGCTGCTGGCGCTGGCGTTGTTCGTCGCGTTTGCGTTCCGATTGCTGGGCCTCTTTGCCGGCTGCGTCNATNTCNACGCGTTGTCCGCTGATGCGATTGCGTTTTTTCTTCTCGCCGTTGGCTGCAGCGGCTGCCTTGCGTTCGCGTCGAAGTTCTTCCTTCGATTTCTTCTTGGGGCGCGTGCTGTCGTTGATGGCCGAGAGGTCGATGGTTCCCAGCACCTTCGGGCCCACGATGGCGGGCGTTTCGGGCTCGTCTTCGGGCTCCGGCTCGGGCGCAGGTTCCGGCTCCGGCTCCGGNTCGGGCAGNGGAGCGGGCTCGGGCTCGGGCGTCGGCNCGGGAGCAGGCTCGGGCTCGGGTTTCGGCTCCGGTTTGGGCTCGGGCTTAGGCTCGGGTTTCGGTTCCGGCTTGGGTTCGGGCTTCGGCTCGGGAGCGGGCTCGGNTTTGGGCTCCGGTTTAGGCTCGGGCTTCGGTTCGGGTTTGGGTTTCGGCTTGGGTTCGAGGTCCACCTTGCCNAAGATTTTGGGCTGGGGGGCTTCTACGGGCGCGGGCTCGGCCGGCGCAGCNGGNTTGGGCTCTTCGGCGGGCTTTTTGGCNTCGCGTTTTTCTTCCTTCTTCTGCTGGCGGTCTTTCAGGAACTGATTGGCCTGATTGCGGAGGCTTTCGTCNGATTGAAACTCCTTTTGCACGAGCTCGTACTGCTCGTCGGTGAGCTTCGTGTTCGGGTTGGCTTCCACCTCGTGCCCTTTTTTGGCAAGGTAGTCCACCACCGTTTGGAGGCCCACGTTGTATTCTTTTGTTACTTTACTAAGTCTTACAGCCATTGTATATTTTTAAAATCGTAGTATATTTGCAGTCTGAAAACTGAAGTCTCTTGTGNGGCTTAGTCTTCGAATTCGGAGCGCAGGATGTTGAGCACTTCGTCCATAGTTTCCTCTTCGAGGTCGGCTTTTTCGACGAGCATTTCGCGCGGGGCTTTGAGCACTTCGCGGGCGGTATCGTAGCCCAGTTTTTTGAAGGCTTCGATGATCCACGGGTCGATTTCGTCTTCGAATTCTTCGAGCAGCACGTCGTCGTCGTCAGCGTTGTCGTTGTCGGTCTCGCGGAAGGCGTCGATTGCGTAGCCCGTCAGCATGCTCGCCAACTTGATGTTCGTGCCGCCTTTGCCGATGGCGCTGGCCACTTTGGTCGGGGTCCAGATAGACGATGGCGTGCTTCTTCTCTTCGTCGAGGGAGACGGAGTTCACCACGGCGGGGCTCAGGGCGCGCTGAATGTAGAGCGTGATGTTGGAAGTGTAGTTGATGACGTCGATGTTCTCGTTGTGGAGTTCGCGCACGATGCCGTGGATGCGGCTGCCCTTCACGCCGACGCAGGCTCCCACGGGGTCGATGCGGTCGTCGTAGCTTTCGACGGCAATTTTGGCTTTCTCGCCCGGAATGCGGGCAATGCCGCGCAGGGAGATGAGGCCGTCGGCAATTTCGGGGATTTCGGCTTCGAGCAGGCGCTGCAGGAACACGGGGCTCGTGCGGCTCAAGTAGATTTTCGGCGTGCCATTGGCGTTGTCCACGTGGTCCACCACGGCGCGCACGGTGTCGCCCTTGCGGAAGTAGTCGCGCGGAATTTGCTGGCTCTTAGGCATCAGCAGTTCGTTGCCTTCGTCGTCGAGCAGCAGGGTTTCGTTGCGCCAAGTCTGATAGACTTCTGCGGCCACGATTTCGCCTTCCATTTCTTTATATTTATTGTAGAGGGCATCGTGTTCGAGTTCCAAGATTTTGCCGGCCAGTGTTTGGCGAAGGGTCAGGATGATGCGGCGTCCGAACTTTTGGAAATCCACGGGCTCGCTCACTTCCTCGCCCACCTCGAAGTCGGCGTCGATTTTCTGGGCGTCGCTCAGGCAGATTTGGGTCTCGGGGTCTTCCACCTCGCCGTCTTCCACCACTTCGCGACGGCGATAGATTTCGCAGTCGCCCTTGTCGGGATTCACAATCACGTCGAAGTTTTCGTCGCTTCCGTAGGTGCGCGCCAAGGCGCTGCGGAAACTTTCTTCGAGCACGCTCACAAGGGTGGCGCGGTCGATGTTTTTGGTCTCCTTGAATTCGGCAAATGTGTCAATCAAGTTGATGCTGTTTGCTTTTTTCTTTGGCATAGCTTTTTTATGTTGTTTTTTCTTTATTTGTGTGCTATCTTTGCAGCCCGAAAGGGGAGATTTATTTGAAGTCGAGCCAGTATTTGGTCTCCTTCACCTCTTCGAAGCTGAAGTGGTAGGCGCGTTCCACGAGTTGGGGCCGCTTCATACCTTCTTCTTTCACCTTTTCTTCCACGGCGAGGGTGAATCCGTCTTCGCTCACGTCGTCGAGCGTGCCGCGATATTTCTTGCCGTCGTTGGCCAGCACTTCGACGGGGTCGCCCACGTGGATTTCGTATTGGCGTCGCACCTTGAAGGGCTGTCCGATGCCGGCGCTGCCCACTTCGAGTTCGAAGTCTTCTTCGTCGCGGTTGAGTCCCGCTTCGATGTGTCGGCTCAGGGCCACGCAGTCTTCAATCCAGACGCCGTCTTTGTGGTCTATTTCCACCACGATGCGGTCGTCCGCGCTCACGTTCAGGTCGGTCAGGAAGTAGTCTTTGCCTTCCAGCCACTCTTCCGCCAATTGGCGCACAAGGTTTTTGTCAATCATTTGTTCCGTTTAATGAGAGAAAAGGGTGGGGCGTAGGGCATCTGCCGCGTGCACGCCGCCTTTAGAAAAGCACGTGAGGAACTTTCGGTTGAAAGCTCCTCACGTGGATTTCGCGTGCAAAAATAGTATTTTGCCACTGAAGCACCAAATAAGTCGGTGCTTTTTTCGCGTTTTTTGCTGATTTCTGCAGATTTTCTGTTGTTTTTCGAAAATTTTCTCTAATTTTGCAGACGATTTTCAGCGTTCTTTCTTTTTTGTTCAAATTTGTTCGCGGCCGGCGCAAGCACGTTCGAAGCCGCTGCGGGTTTGTTCGCAGCCGGCGCGTTCGCGTTCGAAGCCGCTGCGGGCTTGTTCGCGGCCGCCGCAAGCACGTTCGAAGTCGCTGCGGGCTTGTTCGCAGCCGGCGCGTTCGCCTTCGGGGCTCATTCAAACAGGCCCTCGCCCGAAACGCCGCTGCCTTTGCCGGCAGACTTGCCGGACTTCGCAGCCGCCTTCTTGGCCTGCTTGTTCTGCGCGGCCGACTGCTTGGCCGGCTGGGCCGCCTTCTGCGAAGACTGGGCCGCCTTCTGCGCCGGCTGTGCGGCCTGCTTGGCAGGCGCGGCAGACTGCGTGGCCGGCTGGGCCGACTGCTTCGGCGCGGTGGCGGCGTGGCTCTCTTCGGCCTTCTTGGCGGCGGGAGCGGCAGTCTCGGCAGGCTTTTGCGGCTCTGCGGCGGGCGCCTCTTCGACGGGCTCGCTGCCGTCGGTCTTCTCGAACACGGCGGGTTCGTCGAGCACCTCATCTTCAGCCTCTTCGGCCTTCGGCTCCTCCTTCTTGGGCTCTTCCTTTTTCTTGGCCTCGTCTTCGTCGGCTTCCATGTTGTTGGGCAGTCCGCGTCCGCTGCGTCGATAGGACGCGCGTTCGCCAAACCAATCGATGTCGCCCATCGGTTCCGACTTCAATTCTTCTTTCGATACGGGCGCGGCCTCCATGGCCTTCTCCTCGCCCTCAATGAGTTCCTTGGGGCTCGAACAGCCTAAAACGTTGTAGAAGAACAAGAAGACCAACATGAGCAGCAGGAGCAGCAGCACGATGTAGAACGTCTTTTTGCGGCGCGGTTTGCCGGTCTGCTTCTGGTCTTTCTTGCTCGCGCGCTTGCCCTCTGCGGGCTTCGGCGGCGTGGCAGGCGAGCCCTTCTCGCGGGCCGACTGAGATGTCTCTTTATCGGAGTTCATTGCGAATGAATGCTTTGTAGATTTGGCGCGAAAGTAGCACAATTTGCGCGAACAGCAAAGTGATTGCGCGTTTTTCTGCCTTTCCGCCGCTCGCGCCCCCGCCGCGGCCGCCCAAATGCCCGTCCCAAAGTCCGCCGCGGAGCCGACAAATCGAACAATTTTACCGACAAAACGACCAAATTTTTTCTGCAAAAAAAATCCCGCTCCGAGCGTTTTCGGGGCGGAAATTTCGAAAAATTTCGATTTTCGGAGCAAAAAAAATTCCTGCGCACCATTCAAAATTTTCAAGGTTTGGTTTCAGATTTTCCAGCGCATCTTTTCGCATTTTCGAGCGCTCGAAAAATCCAAACCAAGCCTTGAAAAATCTGACTACAGGCCGCAAAAAATCAGGGCGTCCCACCTTCTCGGCGGGACGCCCTTGCTGTTTGTTTTTTCAACTATGAGATTGCTGTTTTGTCGAGTGGGCTGAGCCCTTATTTCACTTCGATGTGTTGGAGCAATTGCTGCTTCTGTTCCGGTTTCAGCTTAGGCAGAGCCACGGTCAGCACGCCGTGTTCCACGTGGGCCGAAATGCCCTGTTTGTCCACATCTTCAGGCAGCGAAAGCATTTGTTGGAACTTCGAGTAGGCGAACTCGCGACGCAGGTAGCGCGTGTTCTTCTCTTTCTCGGCGTTCGGCGTTTCTTCCTTCTTTTCCATCTTAATCACGAGATTGCCGTCTTCATCTACGTGCACTTGGAAGTCGTCCTTTTGCATGCCCGGGGCAGCCACTTCGACGGTGTACTGCGTTTCATCTTCTTTCACGTTGATGGCCGGAGCCGTTCCGTTGGTCTTACGCATCCAATCGGTGTCAAACAAGTCGTCGAACAGATTGGGAAGCCAGTTTTGATAAGTGTGTCTGATAGGCATCATAATTTTTTCCTCCTATTGTTTTATTGGTTTGTTTTTGAATTTTCGTTTCCGTCGGCCCCTCGTGGGGAAGTCCGACACTTGAACCTTGTGCAAAAAGCGTGCCAACGCGAAAATGAGAAGTTTAAGTGTCAAAAAGGCGGCTCCGACTGCCAAAATGTCGTTTTCTTGTGTCAAAAACGCGGCATTTCTGCCGAAAACTATGGTCGCGTGCGCGGTTTTTAGTATATTTGCGCCCGCTTATGGAACAGAATACGAAAAAACGACCCTATCTTTTGCTGTCGAACGACGACGGCTACGACGCCCGCGGCCTGCAAACGCTCATCGAGTGCCTGCGTCCGGCGTGCGACCTGCTTGTGGTGGCCCCCGACGGCCCCCGTTCGGGCTTTAGCGCCTCCATTTCCTCGCGCATGCCCATCGCCTCGCGCCTTGTGAGCAAGGAGCCCGGCCTCACCATCTATGCCACCAGCGGCACCCCCGTTGATTGCGTGAAACTCGGCCTCAATCGATATGTTGAGCGCACGCCCGACCTCGTTGTGAGCGGCATCAACCACGGCGACAACGCCAGCGTGAACGCCCACTATAGCGGCACCATGGGCGCCGCCGGCGAAGGTGCGCTGCAGGGCCTGCCCGCCGTGGCTTTCTCGCTCTGCGACACCCGTCCCGACGCCGATTTCGAGCCGCTCAAGCCCTATCTGCTGCCCTTCGTGCTGCGCGCCATCGAAATGGGCATGCCCCCCTTCACTTGCTGGAACATCAATTTCCCCAAGGCCCCCAGTTTCAAGGGCGTGCGCATTGGGCGCATGGCCAAGAGCCGTTGGGTGGAAGAAATCGAGGATTGCGACCATCCGCGCTATAAGAATGCCTACTATTGGCTGGCCGGCTATTGCGAAGAGATGGAACCCGAGGCCGACGACACCGACCGCTGGGCCCTCTATCACGATTATA
>Ga0065708_1000597_pt1 | contig 12205 bp, 5 predicted proteins | sample Hoacrofraction12_2_FD_59095 | JGI IMG/M metagenome (GOLD analysis project Ga0065708, IMG submission 59095) | Hoatzin crop microbial communities from Cojedes, Venezuela, sample from fiber fraction 12 v1 | ecosystem: Host-associated > Birds > Digestive system > Esophagus > Crop | place: Venezuela... | reverse complement strand
ATCTGCCCCATTGAAACGCCTGAAGGCCCGAACATCGGTCTGATCGGTTCTCTGGCGACATACGCNCGGATCAATCAGTACGGGTTCATCGAGGCGCCCTACCGCAAGGTGGACAAGGAAAATGCCCGCGTGACCGACGAGATTGACTATATGACCGCGGACGAGGAAGACCAGTTCAAGATNGCGACCGCGAATGAGGAACTGAACGAGGACGGCACCTTCAAGCATGAGCGGATCACCGTTCGTGACAAGACCGAAATCCTTGAGATCAGCGCGAACCAGGTTGANTACATGGACGTGAGCCCGAGACAGGTTGTGTCCGTGGCGACGGCCATGGTTCCCTTCCTGGAGAACGACGACGCGACCCGCGCGCTGATGGGATCCAACATGCAGCGCCAGGCGGTGCCGCTGCTTGTGCCCGAAGCTCCGCTGGTCGCGACCGGCATGGAATACCGCGCGGGGCATGACTCCGGCGTGTGCCTGCTGGCGAAAGAAGACGGCGTGGTCGAGAAGGTGGACGCGGANCACATCGTGATCAAGGANAATTTCGGCGAGCGTCACACCTATCAGCTGACGAAGTTCGCGAGAAGCAANCAGAGCACCTGCATCAACCAGCGCCCGATCGTCAAGGCCGGACAGATCATCGAAAAGGGTGATTTGCTGGCGGACGGACCGTCCACCGAGAAGGGCGAGATCGGNCTCGGCCGGAACGCGCTGATCGGCTTCATGACCTGGGAAGGTTACAACTATGAAGACGCGGTGCTGCTGAGCGAGAAGCTGGTGAAGGAGGATATTTACACCTCCATCCATATTGAAGAGTTCGAGAGCGAAGCCCGTGAAACCAAACTCGGGCCGGAAGAGATTACCCGCGACATTCCGAACATCAGCGAAGACGCCATCAAGGATCTGGACGAGGGCGGCATTATCCGCATCGGCGCGGAAGTGCATGCCGGCGATATCCTGGTAGGCAAGGTGACGCCGAAGGGCGAGACCGAACTGACCTCGGAAGAAAAGCTGCTGCGCGCCATCTTCGGCGAGAAGGCCCGCGAGGTTCGTGACACGAGCCTGCGTGTGCCCCACGGCGAGGGCGGCATCGTGGTGGATGTCAAGATCTTCACCCGGGAGAACAAGGACGAGCTGAGCCCCGGCGTGAATGAAATGGTTCGCATTTACATCGCCCAGAAGCGCAAGATCAGCGTGGGCGACAAGATGAGCGGACGTCACGGTAATAAGGGTGTTGTGAGCCGCATTCTGCGTGAAGAGGATATGCCGTTCCTGCCGGATGGCACGCCGCTGCAGATCGTGCTGAACCCTCTGGGCGTTCCGAGCCGTATGAATCTGGGACAGGTGCTGGAAGTGCACCTCGGACTGGCCTGCCGCGCGCTGGGATGGCATATCGCGACGCCGGTATTTGACGGCGCGACGTATGAGGAGATTCTGGAGCAGCTGGAGCACGCNGAGGAGAAGATGGCCGCGCCCGAGGATGAGAACGATCCGCATGTGACGGAATATCATTTCCACAACGGACGGCCGCTGCGCCTCGATCTCGATGAGGAAGGGAAGGAATTGTTCCGCCAGGGCAAGATCCGCGTGCGGGACGGCCGGACGGGCGACTACTTCGAGAACCCTGTTACGGTCGGCATTATGTACTTCCTGAAACTGCACCATCTGGTCGACGACAAGATGCATGCCCGGTCCACCGGCCCCTACAGCCTGGTGACCCAGCAGCCCTTGGGAGGCAAGGCGCAGTTCGGCGGACAGCGCTTCGGTGAAATGGAAGTGTGGGCGCTGGAAGCGTACGGCGCCGCGAACACGCTGCAGGAAATTCTGACCGTNAAGAGCGACGATACCGTGGGTCGTGTGAAGACCTACGAGGCGATCATCAAGGGACAGAATATTCCGACGCCCGGCGTGCCGGAGAGTTTCAAGGTGCTGCTGAAGGAAATGCAGGCGCTGAGCCTGGATGTCCGCGTGCTGGACAAGGACAAGAACGAAATCGAGATTCCGGAACTGGATCCCGAGGATATGGCGGTACCGCAGCAGGCCACGAGGCCCGAAGCCAGAACCGGTCTGCAGAATACCGAGAAGCAGGGTGAGCAGATCGAAGAGGCGGACGAGGAGACCCAGCGGGCGGCTGAGGAAGCGCTCAGCATGTCCGTGGACGATCTGGATCTGGGCGAAGAGGAAGAAGAGAAGGACGAGGACTTCGATATTGAGAAGGAGCTCGGAGACTTCAGCCCGGATGATCTGGATGATTTGAGTCTTGATGATGATGATCTGTAATCTTTTACTTGATTTGATTTTCTGAATGACCTGAAGGGAGAGTGGAACCTTTTGTTTGAGCTTTCCAACCTGGACTCCATCCAGATCGGCATGGCATCGCCGGAACAGATTTTGGCGTGGTCCCATGGTGAAGTGACCAAGCCTGAAACCATCAACTACCGTACGCTCAAGCCTGAGCGGGACGGTCTGTATTGCGAGCGCATTTTCGGGCCCACGAAGGACTGGGAATGCAACTGCGGAAAATACAAGCGGATCAAATTCAAAGACAAGGAAAAGATCTGCGACAAGTGCGGCGTGCAGGTGACGCGCGCCAAGGTTCGCCGCGAGCGNATGGGTCACATTCAGCTGGCCGCGCCCGTGAGCCATATCTGGTATTTCAAGGGCATCCCGAGCCGGATGGGCATCCTGCTGGACATCAGCCCCCGGAANCTCGAGAAGGTGCTGTACTTCGCGAACTTCATCGTGCTGGATCCCGGCAACGAGGAAGAGACCGGGCTGAAGAAGCATGAACTGATCAACGACAGCCGGTACCGTGAGGTTGAAGCCCGCTGCGGCAAAGGCTCTTTCGTGGCCAAGATGGGCGCGGAAGCCGTGCAGGACATGCTGCGTGAAATTGATCTGGATAAGCTGAGCGCCGAGCTGAAGGCGGAAGTCGCCGTGCTGACTGAAAAGGAACGCGACCGGGAGACCGAAGGTCAGAAGCGCGCCAAGGCCGTGAAGCGGCTGGAAGTGGTCGAAAGNTTCCGGACCAGCCATAACAAGCCGGAATGGATGATTCTGACCGTGGTGCCGGTGATTCCGCCGGATCTGCGTCCGCTGATTCAGCTGGATGGCGGCCGGTTCGCNACGAGCGATCTGAANGANCTGTANCGCCGCGTGATCAACCGGAACAACCGTNTGAAGAGACTGNTGGAACTGGGCGCGCCGGANATCATNGTGCGCAATGAAAAGCGCATGCTGCAGGAATCNGTGGANGCCCTGATCGACAACGGCCGCCGCGGACGNCCCGTGACCGGNCCCGGCAACCGCGCGCTGAAGAGCCTGAGCGATCTGCTGCGCGGCAAGCAGGGACGGTTCCGTCAGAACCTGCTGGGCAANCGCGTNGACTATTCCGGACGNAGCGTNATNGTCGTCGGCCCTGAACTGAAGCTGTATCAGTGCGGNNTGCCGAAGGAAATGGCGCTGGAGCTGTTCAAGCCCTTCGTGATGGAGCGTCCTGGTAAGCCTGAAGCTGTGCCACAACGTGAAGAGCGCGAAGCGGGCGGTCGAGAAGGTCAAGCCCGAGGTTTGGGACATTCTGGAAGAGGTGATCAAGGATCACCCGGTGCTGCTGAACCGCGCGCCCACCCTGCACAGACTGGGCATTCAGGCCTTCGAGCCGATTCTGGTCGAAGGCAAGGCGATCAAGCTGCATCCGCTGGCCTGTACCGCGTTCAACGCGGACTTCGACGGCGACCAGATGGCCGTGCACGTACCGCTGAGCATGGAAGCGCAGGCGGAAGCCCGCTTCCTGATGCTGGCGCACAACAATATTCTGAAGCCGCAGGATGGCAAGCCCGTTATTTCTCCGTCTCAGGACATGGTCATCGGGTGCTACTACCTGACGATCGTCAATGAGAACGCGAAGGGCGCGGGACGCATTTTCTCCTCCGAGGATGAAGCCATCATGGCGTATTCTATGGAGCAGATCACCCTGCAGAGCCCCATCAAGGTTCGCATTGAGCGGACGTTTGACGGCGTGACCGAGAAGCGCCTGATTGACACGACGCTGGGCCGCCTGATCTTCAACGACGCGATTCCGCAGAACCTGGGCTTCAAGAAGCGTGAATGCCTGGANGACATGTTCGAGCTGGAAGTGAATGAGCTGGTCGGCAAGAAGCAGCTGAGCTCCATCGTTGACATGTGCTTCCACACCCAGGGCGAACATCGCACCGCGCAGGTGCTGGACGCCATTAAGGCGCTGGGTTACAAGTATTCCACGATCGGCGCGATCACGGTCAACGTGGCCGACATTAAGGTGCCGCCGATGAAGCAGCAGATGCTGGCCGACGCGGACACCGAGGTGAACAAGGTCAACAACCTGTATCGCCGCGGTCTGCTGAGCGAGGACGAGCGGTACGAGCGGGTTATCAAGATCTGGGGCGACTGCACGAACGAGCTGAAAGAGCAGATCCTGCCGAACCTTGACAAGTTCAACCCGATNCGCATGATGACCGATTCCGGTGCCCGTGGTTCGAGCCAGCAGGTCAGCCAGCTGGCCGGTATGCGCGGNCTGATGGCGAGCCCGACCGGCAAGACCATCGAGCTGCCGATTCGCGCNAACTTCCGTGAAGGCCTGACGGTGCTGGAGTTCTTCCTGAGCAGCCACGGCAGCCGGAAGTCNCTGGCGGATACNGCGCTGAGAACCGCTGACTCGGGTTACCTGACCCGCCGTCTGGTGGANGTCAGCCAGGAAGTCATCGTTCGNGAGGAAGACTGCTTCGCGTCCCGCGGAGAGAAGGTTCGCGGCATTATCGTCAGCGAGCTGATGAGCGGCAAGCAGAGCATTGAAAGCCTGGAAGACCGCCTGCGCGGACGGACNGCGGCGGAAGATGTGCTGGATCCGAAGACCGGCGAGGTGCTGGTGCGGATGAACGAGCCCATCGACTACAAGAAGGCAAAGGAAATCGTGGCGGCGGGNCTGACCCGTGTGCCCGTGAGAAGCGTGCTGACCTGCAAGACCGAGAACGGCGTCTGCGCGCGGTGCTACGGTGAAAACATGGCGCACGGCGGACGCGTGGATGTCGGCGAAGTGGTCGGCATCATCGCGGCACAGGCCATCGGCGAGCCCGGCACGCAGCTGACCATGCGTACATTCCACACCGGCGGTATCGCGGGCGCGGACGATATTACTCAGGGTCTGCCCCGCGTTGAGGAACTGTTTGAGGCCCGCAAGCCGAAGCGTGACGCCATTCTGGCGGAAATCTCCGGCACGGTGAGCATGCAGGAGACCAAGAAGAAGAATCTGCTGGTNATCACCAGCGACGAGGACCCGAACGACCAGAAGAGCTATCAGATCACCTACGGCAGCCGCCTGAAGGTGCAGGAAGGCGATCATGTGGAGGCCGGNGACGAGCTGACCGAAGGTTCNATCAACCCGCATGATCTGCTGCGAATTCTGGGCGTGAAGGCCGTGCAGGAGTACCTGCTCCGCGAAGTGCTGAGCGTGTACCGGCTGCAGGGCGTCGGNGTGAGCGACAAGCATATTGAGATCATCATNCGGCAGATGCTGCGCAAGGTTCGCATCGAGGACAGCGGTGATACCGATCTGCTCCCGGGCAGNCTGGTGGATATCTTCCGGTTNGAAGAAGCGAACCAGAAGGCCATTATGAGCGGNGGTACGCCCGCGGTGGCGAAGCGTGTGCTGCTGGGTATTACGAAGGCGTCTCTGGCGACGGAGAGCTTCCTGAGNGCNGCGTCCTTCCAGGAGACGACCCGCGTGCTGACCGAAGCCGCGATTCACGGCAAGGTCGATCCGCTGATCGGTCTGAAGGAGAATGTCATTCTGGGCAAGCTGATTCCGGCCGGTACCGGTATGAAGCGGTACAAAGATATTCAGCTGAAGGATTCNTACGTGTTCTGAGGTTGATCAAAGAGGAGAGCTGCAAAAAGCTCTCTTCTTTTTTTATTGATGAAAGCGGGCATGATATGGTATTATAAAGGGTAATAGAAGGGATCGGAGGAGGTCTCCAATGAATATTTTATTCGCAGGAAATGTGGGCAAGCTGACNGACAGCCTGATTTCCCCGGTNTTGAAGGAGCACGGATGTGTGGTGAGCGGGGAAGCNCCATATCTGAGCGAACAGAAAANGCTCGATTTTTACCGGGATGGCGGCGGNAAAAAAGAAGACATGTTCCTGAGCTATCAGTTCGAGATGATTGTTTTTCTGTCCAAATCCATTGACGGCGAAAAGCTGATGGGTGAGGTGGAAGAACTGGAAGACAGCATCCGTCTGGCTCAGAAATATCATNCGCGCGACTTTGTGTATATTACGAGCAATGATATTTTTACCAACGGGGAAAATGACCGGACCCGCAAGGTGCTGATGGAGGCGTGCGAAAAGATTTGCGCGGGAAGCGCGAGTCCGGATGACATGCATGTGCAGATTTTGCGGGTGCCGTTTTTGTACAGCACGGAGAAAAACGACTGGCTGCTGACGGGATGGCTGAAGCAGGCGGCCGCGGACGAGGAAGTCATATTTTACGCGGACGCGGATCAGGACACGGATTTTCTGTGNGACGCGGATTTGGGGGAATTGCTGGCCCGGATCGCGGACGCGCCGCCGAGAACCGACTATGTTGAAATGAACCTGACCGGCGGATGGAAGGTTACATTTGAGGAAGTGCGGGATGCGCTCGTGGAGCGACAGGGGAATGTGACCTGCGTGTTTGACCCGTACGCCGGAATTGCGCCGTGCTATCGGGGNGATNTGAAGGCCCGAGAGGAGTACGGATGGTACGCGCTGCGGGTCATGGTCAATGATTTGCCGCAAATCATGGAAAAGGTTGGCGAAAAGCGNATACGTCAGGTCGAGCAGGAACGGCGCCGGGCGACATGGGAAAAGGTGTCCGGGAAGATGCGGATTGCCGTGGAAATGATTGTGCTCGCAATTGTGGCGCAGTATCTGGCGCATTTGACCAAGGGAAACGTGACCGTCGGATTCCTGGATTTCCGGCTGTTGGCGGTGCTGATCATGGGCACGATGAACGGGCTGAAGGCGGGCATCATGGCCGGTGTGCTGGCCTGTATCGGATATCTGCTGGATATTCATGAGAGTGTGAACTGGCAGATCATTCTGCTCAATGTGCAGAACTGGCTGCCGTTTGCAGCGTATCTTTTACTGGGCGCGGTGAGCGGATATTCCCGTGACCGGCTGGAGGACCGGATTCGTCATATGAAGGACGAATACGGGATCATGGAAGACAAATACGTGTACCTGAGTAACCTTTACNGGGAAGTGCTTCGGCGCGCGGAAACATATAACAACCAGATTATCGGNTATCAGGACAGCTACGGGAAGATTTATTCCGCGATTCGCCGGCTGGATCAGGACAATCCGCAGGAAGTGTTCTTTGAGGCGGTCAACGTGCTGGAGGAAATGCTGCAGAACCGGGCGATCGCCATTTATTCCATTGAGCCCGGAAGAGACTTCGCGCGGCTGATGGTTTGCTCCAAGGGAATTGCCAGGGAACTGGCGAAGTCCATGGATCTGCTGAAATTCCCGGAACTGNGGGAAAGCGCCGGGAACGGNCAGCTGTTTGTGAACCGGGAGTGCAAGGAAGGATATCCGTCTTATGCGATCCCGATCCGGCATGAAGAGAAATGCTACGGGCTGATCGAGGTTGTGCAGGCCGGGGACAGCCAGATGAATATTGAATTCTCCAACAAACTGAGCATACTGAGCAATCTCGTGACNTCGCATTTGCTGCACGCCATTCGTGACAGCGCGGCGGANAATAAATACATTGAGAACACGAATATCCTGCTGGCGGACGCGTTCGCGAAGATTCTGGAAGTGCGCCGGAACATGCGCGACAAGGAGTANGCGGATTACGCGCTGCTGAAGATTTTGCGCGGGGAGGACAGCCTGGAGGAAATCGACAAGAAGATGAGCGGGACGACGAGATCGAGCGACTTCCTCGGACTGGATGAAAACGGCGAGGTATACCTGCTGCTGACCCAGACGGGCACGAAGGGCGTGGAACTGGTCGGGGAGCGGCTGAAGAAGCACGGAATCTCCTATGAGATTGTGACGGAGCAGGGGGANAAGAAATGATTTTGATCGGATTCCACCTGGCGTTGTGCGCCCTGCTGATCATTTTCCGGCGGATCGGGATCATCCGGACGGATGACAGTATGATTCCCGTGATTCTGCTGATTCCGGTGGTCGGGCCGTTGATTTACCTGGAACGCGTGTGGATGGAAGAACGCGAAAAAGCCGGGAAGAAGCAGATTGATCTTGAGAAGATGGAGATTGACGATGTCCGGTACGCGCGGATTGATCATGTGCAGTCGAATAACGAGAGCATTACGGTGCCGCTGGAAGAGGCCATGGAGATCAACGAAAGCCGCGTGCGGCGGTCGCTGATCATGGATATTCTGCGGCGGGATCCGGACTCTTACCTGACGGTGCTGGAGCGGGCAAGCCTGAGCGACGATACGGAGCTGAGCCACTACGCGACGACATCCATGATGGGAATTCAGAGCCGGTATGAAAAAGAAATCGGCGATATGGAGAAATTGCGGGAGNAGTTTCCGGATCACGTTGGTCTGGAGGACAAGTATATCCGGACGCTGAGAAAGTATATCGACAGCGGGATGATTTCCGGCCAGGTGAAAAAGGTTTATCAGGGGAAGCTGGATGGCGCGCTGAAGAAAATGCTGAATTTGGATCCCGGGCGGAAGGCCGCGTGGTATGAATCCCTGATGAATCAGATTCAGATGGGGGAGACCGACGGGGTTGAGAAGACGATTGTGGATNTGATTCAGAGATGGCCGGAGGAGCAGAGAGGGTATCAGGTGTACATGGCGCTGGCCGAGAAGCTGAAGGACCCGGCAATGGCGGCCAAAGTGATCGAGTGGGCGAAGGATGAGAATGTGTATCTGACCCGGGAAGGGAAGAACTGGTTAGAGTTCTGGCAGACNGAAAAAGCGGAGAACTCATGAAGGGTTGCGGAAGATCCGCAGCACAAAAAAGGAGCAACCAATGTCAAAGAAACGGACATGGACAGCTGAGCGGTGGTGGCGGATTCTTGTGCCGCTGCTTTTCCTGACCGCGTTCTCGGTGCTGATTCTGATGGAGCGCCGGGGCGTGGTGCTGGAAACCGGCGGGCTGCTGGAGANGCCGGAAACGATTACGTTCACCGCGAGACTGCCGGAGCAGGCGGACTGCCTGATTATCACGGACCGGCAGAGCGAGGCGAGTGTTTCCCTGACCGAAGAAATGGAAACAACGCTGGAATACATGCGCGTGGGATACCGGACGGCGGACGTGAGCGAAGTCAATCCGGCAACAGATTTGGCGGAGTACCGGACCGTGGTGCTCGCCTTTGATGAATGGGACAAGATGGGCGACGGCGCGCAGGATTTGGNGAAGTGGATTCAGGCCGGCGGACACATGATGAACACCATGACGCCGGTTCCCGGAACGGTGCTCAGCGGGATGGGACAGAGTCTCGGCATCGCGGAGCAGAACGGATACACGAACATTGAGGGAATCCGTGCGGCGGATGAGCGCACGCTGGGCGCGAAGGGACGGCAGGAATATCCCTTCACGCTGGAAGAGGGGCAGACGATGGAAGTGTCCCTGAATGTGCAGCTGACCGAGTCGGCGGACGTGCTGCTGACCGATCTGAGCGGGAATGTGCCGCTGATGTGGCGTGTGAAAGCGGGCGACGGCGAAGTCGCGATGATCAACTACGTGATCGGGGACAAGATTCAGCGTGGATTTCTGTGCATGGCGTACAGCCTGCTGGATGATGTGAGCATATATCCGGTGATTGACGCATCGGTGTATTATCTGGACGATTTTCCCTCCCCGGTGCCGGGCGGAAACAACGAGTATATTACGCGGGACTACGGGATTGATACGGCCAGCTTCTATTCCCTGATCTGGTTCCCGAGAATTCTGCAGTGGGAAAAAGAATACGGCATCAAGCACACGGGCGTCATCATTGAGATGTATTCAGACACGGTGCAGGCACCNTTCGCACGGAACAAGACGACCGCCCGGTTCCTGAACTTCGGGAATATGCTGCTCAACAAGGGCGGAGAGCTCGGGTTCCACGGATACAATCACCAGCCGCTGGTCCTGGCCGGGGTGGACGATGAGCAGCAATTCGGGGAGTATCGGCTGTGGAACAGTTATGAGGACATGGTGGAGGCCGTGAAGGAANTGAAAACCTTCTCGAGCATGCTGTATCCGGGCGTTCAGTTCCGGGNATATGTGCCGCCGTCCAATATTATTTCCGAGACCGGCATACAGGCTTTGCAGGAAGGCTGGCCGGAAATTCAGGCCATTGCTAGTGTGTATTTTCCCGTGGCGGGCGGCGTGGAGTATGCGCAGGAATTCGGCGTGAGCGAGAACGGGATCATCAACACGCCCCGGATTACGTCCGGGTGCGAAATNGATGATTTCCAATACATGGCGGCGTTCAGCGAGATAAATCTGCATTTCGTCCAAAGCCATTTCATGCACCCGGATGACGTGCTGGANGCGGACCGCGGCGCGGAGCTCGGCTGGGAACAGATGGCGCAGGATTTTGAAAAGTATGTGGAGTATATCGCCGCGGGCATGCCGGATGTGCGGCAGGCCACGGGGAGNGAGACCGCGAGCGCGGTGCTGNTGTATGACAATTTGAGCGTCCGGAGAACGTATGAGGACGGGAAGCTGATTGTCGATCTTGGCGGATTTGCCGGGGAGGCGTCATTCATTGTCCGGCTGAACGGGAAGACGCTTGTGTCCTGCGAGGGCGGAGAGGCTTTCGAGGAAGCGGACGGNGTGTATCTGATTCGGGCGTATCGGGATCAGATTGTGATTTGTTTTGAGTAGGAGGAAAAGCGCGTGAAGGTATGCATGATCCTGGAGGGGTGCTATCCGTACGTGCATGGCGGCGTGTCCAGTTGGACGCACCACTACATTGAAGCCATGCCGGATGTGGAATTCACGCTGTGGTGCATCGGCCCCCGGGAGGAAATGAAGGGTCAATTCAAATTCAAGCTGCCGGAAAACGTGACGGAGGTCCGGGAAGTTTTCCTGGACAGCGCACTGGAAATGCGGNTGGACCGGAAACAGCTGGAACACCTGAAGCTGGAGCGCGCGGAGCGGCAGGCTGTGGAGCGCCTGTTTTCCGGGCAGCAGACGGACTGGGATTTGCTGTTTGATTTGTTNCAGAACCGGCATTTTGACAGCGAGCGAGGGAAAGACGANCATTTGAACCCCGTGTCACTGCTGATGAGTGATGATTTTCTGAGCATGCTGCTGGAACAGTGCAGGGAGCANGCGCCGTATATTTCCTTCGCGAATTACTTCTTTAATGTGCGGAGCATGCTGCTGCCCGTGCTGTATCTGATGGGTCAGGACATTCCCAAGGCGGATTTGTATCACTGCACCGCGACGGGGTACGGCGGGATTCTCGGAAGCATGGGGAAGTGGAAATACGGGTCGCCCATGGTGCTGACGGAGCACGGCATTTATACCCGNGAGCGGGAAGAGGAACTGCTCGGCGCGACATGGGTACTGCCGTATCTGAGACAGCAATGGATTGACATGTTTTACCTTTTCTCCGGATGCGCGTATCAGCACGCGGANGTGGTGACGAGCCTGTTCCGCGGGGCGAGCCGGATTCAGGCGGACATCGGGTGCCCGCAGGAAAAGCAGCGGGTGATTTCGAACGGAATCAATTTTGACCGGTTCAAGGACATCCCGCCGAAGGAAGAGAACGGGTANATCGACATCGGCGCGGTGGTCCGCATCGCGCGGATCAAGGACATCAAGACTATGATTTACGCCTTTGCCGAGGTGAAGGCGGAGGTGCCGAACGCGCGGCTGTACATTCTCGGAGACGTGGATGATCAGGAATACAGCGACGAATGTCACGAGCTGGTGAACCAACTGGGGCTGACGGATATTATCTTTACCGGCGTGGTGAACGTGCTCGAGTATCTGCCGAAATTCGATTTCACGATTCTGACCAGTATCTCCGAGGGACAGCCGCTGAGCGTGCTGGAATCCTTCGCGGCGGGACGGGCGGCCGTGACCACGGACGTCGGGTGTTGCCGGGAACTGATTGAGGGAGAGGACGAGTTTGGCCCGGCGGGGATGTGTGTGCCGCCGATGCATAAGGATTTGCTGGCGGAGGCGATGATCCGGATGTGCCGGAG
>Ga0065708_1006720_pt1 | contig 12220 bp, 16 predicted proteins | sample Hoacrofraction12_2_FD_59095 | JGI IMG/M metagenome (GOLD analysis project Ga0065708, IMG submission 59095) | Hoatzin crop microbial communities from Cojedes, Venezuela, sample from fiber fraction 12 v1 | ecosystem: Host-associated > Birds > Digestive system > Esophagus > Crop | place: Venezuela... | reverse complement strand
GAACCTTTGAACAAGAACTAGCCTTCGGAGTACAACACAACGCACCCGGCTATGTCACTGCCGTTGTCAATTCTGCCCTTCGTTACAAACACGGTGGTAAAATAAAATCCTGTCGATAGTTGAAATATTAACAATCATTTAACTACAGTGTTAGCAATATCATCTAACTTTGTGGCGAATAAAATATGTAACTATGACACCAGAAGAATATAGAAATTTTATACGAAATTAGACCGTAGCACAGTCAGATAATACTCGTGTTATTATTCCTGAGTAGCATTTCGAAAATCCTAAGAAAGTACAGGAAGAATAGAAAGCTTATAATGAAAAGAAGAAAAAGGCTGAAAAGAGAGGCAAAAAAATACTTGAGACATCAAAGCGAAACGGCATAATTAAAGCAGATCTTCCTCCTGAACTTACACCAGTTGACTAGAGTCCTCAAACTATAGAGGATACAAATACAGCTAGGGCAAGAAACAATGCATACACCTATGTGTACAACAGTTTCCCAGCTCAAATGTCCTTTTATCCAGAGCTAATGCAACGTAGTTAGGACCCAATATATGCTGGAAACGCTTACCTTGGGTCTATGCGTGACTCTTTTGCATGGGGTCCTATTGTTGTAGGTGCAACAGGAATATATGGACCAGTAGTTGCAGCTAATAGTAATCTAGCAGGTGTAACTTTAAGTACTATGGGTTTGTATGATGCAGCCAAGGATATTGACAATAGTGGGTGGCATGTGGATAACACTACTAATTTGTTGTTAAATGGTGCTGGAGTTTTAGGTTTTGGGAGAGGCTTAGACAAGGCTGTTGGAAAACCAACTATATCATCTAATTTAGGATTAGATGCCTTAGAATTAGCAGGCATTCCTAAAGGTGAAAGGAAATCACCTAGCCCTTATAAACAATTGGGCACATTAAACAGAATTCCACATCAAGATGCAACTGTAGAAGGACCTATTTTTGGTGAATTTCTTGGAGAAGGTAGTGAGCACGCAACATTCTAGCATGCAGCAGATCCAAATAAAGTATTAAAAGTGTATAGTGATATTGGCTAGGAAAGTATTGAAGGTATACGCAATTTTAATAGAAGCTACTTTAGGCGAAATTTAGTTCCCTACCAAGAAAGAGTAAAACTTGAAGGATATGTTATAGGCACAGATGGAAAATATTATCCAGTGTATTCTCAAAACAAATTACGCTTATTATCTAATAGAGAAACTATGTCTGGAGTTGAATGGGATCGAGATTGGCTACCCGAAATAGATGAAATGATGCATCAAGCAGGATTTACAGGTAGTGATGTTTACACAAATGGTAAACTAACTGTTGGTGATGTCTCGCCAACTAATATAGGTTTTGACAATAACGGAAATATCAAGTTTTTTGACGCTGCGGTGTATCGTCATGGTGGTAAAATTCACTGAGAGAAATTAGATTACCCAATTTAACTTTAAATGGAGGTAAATTTGTCTTTTTATCATTACATTCTTTACAAATTAAAGTGACATAATTAAGAATGATTGGAGGAAGTGTTTGAACATGAGCACACACCATAATATTGCCACCTACAGCTTTAATAGATGGACGATCTTTTGCACGATACATTTTCTTGCCACAAGAGGGGCACGTTAAATGTGAATCCATCCGACGAAAGTATCTTTGATAGTCTTCAACAGTTACTACAGGTTTATCTTCTGTTTTAGCATTCACAACCTGGATTTCAGTATTGGGTAAAATTGGGTCTATGTATTTATTTTGTTCCATATTGTTTAAACGAAAATAACAGAATTATATTATCAAGAACCTAAACTTTTTTAAGAAAATAATAATCAATAACTAAAAACTATGAAATTATTACCAAAACACTAGAATGGTGACTCAATACAAAGAAGTAATGAAGATTTCTTAAAACGCTAGTGGGCTTACTGGAGATCACTCACATCCGAACAAAGAGAAGAAGCAAGAAGAAAGTACTAGGCAACTTAGGAGCGCTATGGATACTTGTGGGGACTTGAGGATTATGAGAACACACAGGATATGAGGAATGATTCTGCTGATTCTGCCTTTGATGAAATACTTGGTGAAAATGAAGAGTAGACTCTTAACTACATAGCAAAACTGCGGAAACAAGATGAAGCCTAGAAGCAACGTGCACTATAGGTATAGGGATAGTGGTATCAAAATCATCCACAATTTACCAATTCTAGAGCAGGTATAGTTCCAGTAAACAAATATGGAAGAAAACTACTTCCAAGGATGTGGTGGGGAGGTGATCTTTCACAATGGGTATCTCAGAAGTTTGACTAGTTGGCATCTTATCTTACTGGTTCTAACCAAACCTAGAAACCAGTTACAACCAAGAAAAAGATAACCAAAAAACCAACAACTCAAACCCATACAATAGCAAAGGGTGATTACCTGACTTCTGTTGCTAAGAAGTATGGCACTACAATTGATGCACTGTTGGAGATGAACCCAGAGATAACTAATCCCAACCTTATTAGGCCAGGGTAGATTATTAAGGTCAAGTCTTTTGAGCGTATTAACTTGAAAGACTAGATGAAACGAGAAGATGAACTTGTAAGCTAGCTTGATTCAGCTCAAGGACAAGATGCAAGAAACAAGGCTAACACAGCTATTATTCAAAGTGTTAGGCATTCCAAGAACTACGCTATAATTGATAAGGCCAACCATACCATCAGTGTTTATGACAGGAACAACAACTTGCTCTATAAGTCATCTGGTATTTCAACAGGTGCTTCTGGCAAGGACTATAATACAATAACTAGAACCAAGAATGGTAAAGGTATCCTTGATGGAGGTGGTAATGAAGCTACTCCTGCTGGCATTACGTGGGTTTCTAGTATAGGCAACTACCACGGCTCACCATCATTCCAGAGAAGTAGAAAGAATGACTTGTCCGATAACATCGCTAGCTCAATACACTTTGGCAACACTGCTGGTGTTTATAACTCCAATGGTTGTGTACGTGCTGATGCTCAAACGCTAAAAGCTCTTAGCAAGTATCTTACAGTAGGTACTCCTATTTATACTTTACCAACCGATGATTAGTCTAAGTTTACAGTCCGTAATGGTAGGTTAAACTTTACCGCTAACGATCCACTTGGTAACAATAGAGAGGCTATGAAGAACCGATTTGGTGAAAATGTTAAATATGGTAATCAATATAACACCTATGCAGATAAGAGTTATAGAGCATTAGAGATTGAACCTTCTGAAAAGCTTAACCAAGAAGCATACTAGAATGTACAAGCATTTAAGAAACCCATCGAGGACAAAAAAGAAGAACTCATGAAGAAGTTTAATGTCGATTCCAGAACTTACAACGATTTGGCATTACTTGCTCTGGGTATTGCAGGGCAAGAAACCGAATGGGGTACTTCTCGTCGTTATGCAGCAAAGGAACTACTACCTGATTCTGTTAAGACAGCTGGTAGAGTAGTTAGGGCAATTTTCTCAAATGGAAATGCTAGTCGTGCAGCTAAAGAAAAAACTTCTAGAGGTATGACACAGATAAAAATCGAAGGTGACAATGCCGATATGCAGAGGATCTATAAGCAGTATGGTATCACGTCCGAAGCATTAGCTTCAAATGACTATCAAGCAGCAGGTTTAGCTACAATGTTAAGATTATTACATATGTATACTACTGAAGTTCGTGGTGGTAAATTCCGAGATGCTAATGGTAATGCAATAAAGCCAACTGATGCCTTGATGTACTTGTGGACGGGTAAAGGTTCAATGTTGAGAAGTGGTAAAGCTACTCCAGAACAGAACATCTACCTCAACAACGTCAAGGGATTTACCAATTACTTCGACATTTATGAATATAGTTAATAGAATTATGGGCTATATATTTAACGACAAAAAAGATGTCCGTATCAATTACGATGACCCAAGACAAAGGTATGAATTTCGTAATCTGGCTTGGCTGAAGTAGAATGCTCCAGACATGACTGGGCATGACAGCAATGACCCAGAAAAGAAAAGTATTAGGTACGGTGACATAGACCCCAGTGCCTATCCAGAAGACACAGGTCTATGGTTTGACAAGATGACAAGTTAGTATATCAGTGCAGGCACCGAGGATTGGGAAAGAATATCGCAACTGCTCAAAGAGGGTGCTAAACCCCAAGACTTCGCACCACACGAAGAACCCAAAGTTGATGCTTACACTGAGATGCTAGCTAATGATAAAGCTGTTAATAGATGGGTAAGTCAGAACCTAAGCCCAGAGGCTATTTCTGCTATTAGAGGTGAAAAATTTAATGACACAGCTGCAAAGAGAGTAGCAACCGAACTTGACAACGAAAAAGTTAAAAAAGATGCAGAAAACTGGGTTAGGGGTGTGAGTGCAACTTAGTTTGATGACCGATTGCAGAGATAGAATGCACTTGAAGCTGCTGCCTGGACTGCTGCATTAGTGGGTAGTATATTTGGTGGTGCTACATTACCTTATGCATTTGCACTTAATCCAGTAGCAACTACAGCCACTGGACTTATCAGCACTGGCATTGGGTTGGGTGTAAACAGCGGATTAGAAGCACTCACAGGAAAGAATGCGGGACAGTGGTTAAACACCGCTGCTGGGATTGATCCAAATTCACCCTTTGGATATATATTTGACCCAACTTATATGGCTTCAGGAAACAGATTTGCAAGAATGGTAAGACAATCTGCCCTTAGGAATGTATAGCCTTATGAATATACCCATTGGTGGTCTTAGAAAGTAAAACCTACCCTTAAAGGGATACCAAGGGAATATGGTAGAGAAATTGTTTCAAAGGTTAAAGGTGAACCCGTTAGTATTACACCTCACCACGATGTATATATTCCTGATAAAAAAGTTTCTTCAAATTTTAGCCGTGATACTGATAAGTCTAGGTCTGAAGCTTTTAGTTTAGCTCTTGGAGTTCCACTTGATGGAAATGAATATAGATCTTATAGGTATATACGAAACAAAGATGGTACTTACTCTGTAACACGAGCATCAATAGATGACACATATAAATTAGGTGTACTTGGAAAACATCCAGAGGCATAGGCTGATAAGTATGCAAACCATGCTTTTTGGAATGAACCTTTGGCTAACGATCCCTCTCCTATACTAGATTACACAGCTGTAGAAGGACTTACTGTTGGTAATAATGGCGGTGGAGCAAATATGAGGATATTTGATACACGAACAGGAAAACCGGTTGATATCTCTTCTGTAAGAAATCATAATTCTAATACTAGATAGGAAGCACTAGATTATCTTAGTACTTTAGATGGTAATCTAGAAATTCATATGAGGGATGATTGGGACTTACAGCCGCTTATAAGAAAGCAACGATTAAAAGATTTAGCAGAAAAATCAAAATACCCAATCGTTAGAAAAACAGCAAATTGGCTCAGAAACTTGGAGGCTGTTAAAATAATGGGTGGGTACGCTCCAGAGGTTAGATAGCTTGGTAGAGTAGAAGTTATATCTCCTGCTCCAAAATAGAGCTACAGAAGGGCTGATAATTCAACATATGAGCTTCTACAGCCTCTTCATATTGATTGGCGAAGTTCTGCTCCAACATTATAGACAGATATAGTTACAAATATGGACTATATCAAAGGCTTTACTCCAAGATATGAATTGAGCGGTCGGACTTTTTAGTTCTTGCCGACAGGTCTTGTGGTTGAGAAAAATTGATACTAATCTATTTTTGGCAAGGTTGCCAAAATCTCATGCTTCAGATTTCTCGTATTAACTTTGCAAACAAAAAACTTTAAATTATTATTACAATGAATATTTTATCAGGAACTTTATGGGGATTAGCAGCACTTGCTGTTCCTTTTGGTTTTGCACTTTTTTGTGCATGGGCAGTTGCAGAAGGGTTTAAAAACAAGGCATTAGAAGAAGAAGAGCTTTTTCGTAATGAACCCATTTGTCTTGGTGCTTGGGAAGATGTAGATGATGAAGCCCTCTTTGAGCCCTTGCCTGAAGAAGAATACAACAAGATGATGCTTGATTATGTTGAAGCAGAGATAGAGGCAGAACGCCTTGAAAAACAAACTAAAATATTAACAACCCTTTAACAACAACGTTAACAACTATTGCTTAACTTTGTAGTCTAACTAACAAGATACAACAATGAAGAAGATACTACTATTCGTGGCAGGTTTACTACTGTTGTGTGGTTGCATTGCTCTACTTAGTAAAAATGAAAAGCCTATAAATAAGGTATCTAAAATTGATTATAACGATGAATCATATTGGGATGATCCAAACTTAACTGAAGAAGAAAAATACTTTATTAGAGTGAGAAATAATACTCTATTTTGTGCTGAAGATGGACCAATAAATATTGACACTATTGTTATTGATGGGGAAACCAGATACTTTCGAAGGTTCAAAGGTATTGGAGGAGATCCAGACTTTTATGAAGAAGCTCTTATTCTGAATGATAGCATCTTAGGTTGTTATGATAATCATGGTAATGTAATTGGTTTACCAATCAACTTGCACTATATAAAAGTAATATAAAGGTAAAGGGATAACCTGAAAGAGCAGCGCTGCTAACACTGCTCTTATTAAATTACTTCACCTTTCGATGTCTCCAATGTAATTTTCGACACCGAACACGTCCCCTGTATGGATTCTAAGCTATTATGAATTTTAAGCACACAATCATCGCGTTAATTAAAAAAGAAGTGTTAGGTGAAATAAAATGTTCCAGTATGCTTAATATGATAGCTATAATCCAATGTAAGTACTACATAATCAACACCTCCTTTCATTGTAGTTAATGAAATAACGATGTGTAGCTTATCTTAGTATAATCAGGGTGTCCCTTTTACTTTTATTTTAACTTACAAACGAATTAAATACACATAAATTTTATGAGACTAATCAAGAAATTCTTTGAAGGAGGAAATTCTTTAAGTGCTGAATAGATATTTCTCGATAACATATGGGATCTAGAGAATAGTTTGAACAAAGGCAAGAACTCTGATGGTACTTACAGAACCTATACCACTACAGTAAAGGGTAAAACACACGTTGAGATTGGCCCAGGTTTAGACATAACAACTACTCCAGAGCATCAAACCTATTTCTAGAAGAAAGGCTATGATGTAAACAAGGGTGTGCCCAGAGAAGTTATTGACGAATACATAAGAACACAGTTGTTGCCTTAGAAGTTTAACCAAGCAAGAGAATACTTTTCTAATGATGGTTATAACTTTGATGAACTTAATCCATATGCTTAGGCAGGATTTGTAGATATGGTTTACTAGATGAATGCATCAATGAAAGATTTCCGTAGATTAAGGAAAGGTTTAGCGACCAATGATGCTGCATTAATCGAAAAGGAATCAGACTTTGATATGGGTGGTTATCGAGCCAAAACAGCACACAATGACAAGAAACGAGAGAACAGATACTGGCAACGCATTGCTCGCTTCTGGAATAACATTCCAGGAATTTCAATTAAAGGCAGTGGCTGGTTAGCTACCCACTAGCCAAATAACAACAACCAACAAACAACAATGAACAACAACAACAATACAATTACACCACGTGTAACATTCTAGAACGACGCCACACGAGTAGCCCTACCACCAGTAGATATCTACAGAAAACAAGGAGGAAGATTATTACCCAAAAACAAACGAGGGGGTATGCTGATAACAAAATATTAGGGTGGTAATAAATTTAAAGAGACTGTAGATAGTAATGGTTTCTAGTATTTTGTATACGCAAATGGAGATGTTTTTGTCCGTAACCCTAAAAACGGTCAAGGAAGATACTTTTATGCTGGTGGTGGCGGAAATGGTTATGCAGTAAAAAATTTTAAAGAAACTTCAAACGGTGATTATACTTTTATTGTTAGTAAACCGGATGGTGTAGGATATAGACAAGTTACTATAAATAGAAATTCACACTCAACAACTCCTAGTTAGTCCAATACAGGTAGAACTGCTGCTACAGGCCAACAAGCACGTTCTACTACAAGTACAACCGCATCAAAACCCCAATCTTCTGGTAACTCACAAGGAAAGGGAACAACAGCAACCACTACCAGAACTCCTAGACAAACCGCCTCAAGCACCTTTAACACTAATACTGGTGAATACACTGTTGGCAGTGGAGATCTAGGATACAATATCTGGAGGAAGTATGGCAACGGACTAACCTGGCAAGAATTCGAGGATTTGAATGGCATTCATGGTGATTAGTGGAGAAAGCTACAAATAGGCACCAAACTAAAGACTGGTAGAGATGCTTACGATAAGTGGAAAGCTGGTAATACAAGCACAGGACAAACTTCTAACAATACCACAGCAGGTGGAAATTCTATGACTTCAGAGGGATAGATGCCATTAGCTATCTATACAGATGCAAATGGTAAAGAACATCCAATATACTACAATCCCAGGTTAGATGATGAAGAAGGAACTATGAAGGTTTGGGATAATATTGCACATGATGTTAATGAGAAAGGAGAAAAAGCTGACTTTGCTCCAGAAATAGTTAACTTTGCAAAAAGTACCCAACCAACTACCCCATTTATGGCTTCAGCAACGAAAATAGTTGGTGATTGGTGGAATAAATATGGTTAGTATGCCCAAAGATACCGTGACTTGTTCCACACAACTGCTTCCCCAACAACTAAAGTTAGATTCAGAAACGGCACACAAGGTGATTACAACAACTTCTACGGAGCAGTCAAACTATATGACGATGCTAAAGGAGACTTCGAGAAATCAGGTCTAGAAGAATACTTCAACAACAACGGCTGGACTTCAGAAGAAAGAAAGAACTTCCTCACCGGCGCTTATATGAAGCGAGGTGGTAGATTAATAACAAAAAACAAGCAAGGAGGACAAATTATGAGACTTATTCCTAAAAATCAAAACGGCGGATTAATTCCCTCTTATCAGAGTGGCAAAAGTGTATAGTACAGAACAACAAGTGGAGCAGGATATGTTTGGCCACAACGATCTCACGGAAATGTAATTAACCGACAAAATGAGTACGTTACTTCTATTAAATTTCCCGATGAATCTTTTTTGTGGGTTAATACTGATCCAGATCCTACTTACAGAGGAATAACATATAACAAAATTTCAGATACTGGTGGTTATCCGGTAAAAACTACAATTGGTAAAGACGGTTCCTATACATTTAGATTTATTGACAACAATGGGTAGCCACACGAGATAGTTTTAGACAAAAACTTCTAGACTATAAATATGCCAGACCTGCGTAATCTAGATCCTTATCCTAAACGTTAAAAAACCATTCTCTACTAGTTACAAGTTTTAACAACCATTTAAACAACAACAGTTAGTATGAGACTAATTCCAAAACACTAGAGTGGTGACCCAATACAAAGAAGAACTAATGAGGAAATTTAATGTTGATTCCAGAACTTATAATGATTTAGCATTACTTGCTATCTTTTTCACGTTCATGCCCACCTAAGCTGGGTTTAACATAACCTCCACGGTACTACCCCGAAAGACACTTTTTTTACAAAATATTTGTACATTTCAAAAAAATGGCATACCTTTGCCGAACCTTAAGTCAAATTTTTATTCATACTATTTTTCCTAGGGCACCTCGTTGTGAAACGAAGTGCTTTTTTTGTGTGTGTTGCCCTAGCTTTTCTTTCACAACACAATACCACACAAAACGACGTGGGCGCCATGAGGTTAACATCCAGGCACCCACGAGGTTAAAAATCCAACGAGAATATATCAGTGACCCAGCTCGTCGATTTGCTTTTTGGCCCACTCTTTTGCCATGCGCATGGCTTCATTGGCCATCTGGGTAACCATCGAGTCCATCTCTTCTGGAACTGCCACTCCCAGGATGCTATCAGGCAAGCCACTGGGGTCAGGTGCCACATAGGGGTCACTGCCTGGATCATCGTCCTGCTGACCGTCGTCGGTGTCCTCGTCCTGCTGTGCAGCAGGTGGCAATATTCCTTGATTTTCTGCCTCATACTCATCCATGGCTTTCGCCCAAGCTTTCTCCAGATCCTCCTTGTCAAAGGTGAACACATGGTTGAAAACACCCAGTGACACCATCTTGTCCTTGTGCTCGCCAATGCTCATCCTGCCCACCGAGCAGACCAGATAATTTTTCACATCCAGATAATGGCTCACAGCCATATCGGTACCATAACCCGCCACATTCTTGAGCAGCTCGTTGAGCATACGCCCCAGGATGCCACTCTCGTCCAGCGGACTTTTCTGTTCCACCTTGTCGTTAACAAATGACTGGGTCACTTGCTCGATAGCCACCTCATGGTCATGCCTGCCAGGACAAGTGAACACCATGGTAGCAAACAAGATGGCAAGAATCAACAATGCCAGCAGCCAACGCGTGCAACCACCCTTGCTGCTGCGCGGTTCTTGTGCTTGCTGTGTTGCGGCACGCTGTGGGGGGGGCGGAGGTGTCCCCGCCGGCTGATAAGGCGTGCCCACTGGCGTGGACGTCTGCTGGGCTGCTGCCTGATGCTGCTTGAACTGCTGCTGTTGCAGCACCTCGGTGAGCTGTGGCACATCGCCCGCCTGTTTCCAGTCATCCATACCCTCGGCCCACACCTCGCTCTCGGGAGTGATGCCCCGCTGAGCCAACTCGTCAATGGTGAACGGTCCCTGTTGCTGACCGTTTACGATGAGATAAAATTCCATGCTATTACAAGTTATTTAAAATGGTCCAATAGTTCTAGAAAAACACATGTTCACTTGATGCCCGTGCAAAAAACGTGCCCAAGCAATCCCAGTGACACATGTTGTTTCTTGCCACCACGATTGAGACTGCCCACCGAGCACAACCAGAAGTTTTTCACTTCCAACTGTTTGCCTATCTCGTCAACAATAAGTTGATTCCTTGCAACCGAATCTCCAGCAATATCGTTAACCTTCTCATTAACTCCATCAAAGTCCCAACACACAATGGCATTGCTGTCCAGCGACCCTTGTTGATTGAGCTTGACCACCTCACGAGCAATTGCCTGCCTGTGTTTGTCAGCATTGGGGCGCGTCACCAACAAGATAACCGCCAAAATAATCAGTATAGCAATAAACGTCTTCATGCTTAATATTAATTGGTTATCATTATAAAACTTACAAATTTAGTCATTTTACTGGTCACAAGTTACATTGTGCATCATTTTTATCTTTTATTAACACATCAAGGCATTCGTTTTCAAGAGCAATGCAACCAATTGTATCAAATTGACTATAAACTTGTGACTTAATTTGAATTTGTAAAAAATAATACCTAATTTTGCAGTGAAATTACCAGACGCTAATTATGTACAACATCTTCAACAAACGCAGGTTGCCAGTCGGCATGCAGGATTTCGAGGAAATCCGAAATGAGGGATATTTATATATCGATAAAACCGATTTGGTGTGGCAGATCGCCAATGGGAAAAAGAACAACTTCTTGAGCCGCCCGCGGCGATTCGGCAAGAGTTTGCTCACCAGCACGCTGGCATGTTACCTTGAGGGCAAGAAAGAACTGTTCCAAGGGTTGAAAATCATGGAACTGGAGCAGCAACTGCCAGCAGAGGAGCAATGGCCTCAACGCCAGGTGTTCCGCTTCGATTTCAGCGGCAAGGACACGGCAGAGAGGTTGAAAAGTTACATCCACGGCAAAATGACCGACTATGAGAAAACCTATGGCGCAGGTTCTTATACCGACCCTGCTGAGCGTTTCGTTGCGTTAATGGCAAAGGCGCATGAGGCGACTGGGCATCAGGTGGCTGTGCTAGTTGATGAGTACGATTCGCCATTGCAACACACGCTGTTTGATGAGGATGAACACAAGGAGCTGGTCAAAGTTTATCGCAGTTTTTTCCCTGCCATGAAGACGGGCAGCGAGCATCTCAAATGCCTGTTTCTCACTGGCATCACCAAGTTTACCCAGTTGAGCCTGTTCAGCACCCTCAACAACGTGTCTATCTTGAGTGCCCTGCCGCAGTATGCCACAGTGTGCGGCATCACCCACCAGGAGATGATTGACAACTTCATGCCAGAATTGGAGGCTATGGGTGAAGCCAACGGGTGGACTGTCGAGCAGACGCTGGACAAGTTGCGCGACATGTATGATGGCTACCACTTTAGCGAAAACTTGACCGAAGGTACAGCGGTTTACAACCCCTATAGCCTCATCAACGCACTGGATAACAAGCGTATTA
>Ga0065708_1003082_pt1 | contig 12275 bp, 10 predicted proteins | sample Hoacrofraction12_2_FD_59095 | JGI IMG/M metagenome (GOLD analysis project Ga0065708, IMG submission 59095) | Hoatzin crop microbial communities from Cojedes, Venezuela, sample from fiber fraction 12 v1 | ecosystem: Host-associated > Birds > Digestive system > Esophagus > Crop | place: Venezuela... | reverse complement strand
ACCAACAGGATGAAAAACAGGATGTTGCACACCGCACTCGTGGCAATGAGGTTGAGCGTGTTGGCGCCGAAGAGCACCGTCACAAGCAGTCCCACAAGCACATAGATGACAAAAATCGACAACCCGTAGGTCAATGCCCGCGTGATGGCTTGTTTGCGCGAGCCGCTTTTCTTGAGGAAGAAGCTCACCGTCATGGGGATGATGGGCCACACGCAGGGCGTGAGCAGGGCAATGAGTCCAGCNCCCACGCAGGCCAGGAAGATGTACCACAGCGAGCGTTTTGCGCCCTCGCTGCGGCCGCCGTCGCTGGNNCCGAGCGCCGTGTCNACGGGCGCCCAAGTGTCGCCCACCGCGGCAACGATGGCGCTATCGGGCGCGGCAACGCTGTCGGTCGGCGCAGTGGTTGCGGTGGTTGCCGTGTCGGCTTGAGCGGGTGGGGGAGTGGCTTCCTTTTCCTCGGTTGCCGTGCCGCTCAGGGCTATATCGTAAGCCTCGGGCGAGGTGCAGGTGTGGTCGTTGCAGGCCATGTAGCGCACCTTTCCCTTGATGTCAAATTTTCCCTTGGCCTTGAATGGGCGCGTGAGGGTCACACGCCCCGTCCACCAACTCAGGTCCATGTCGAACGTCTCGTCGTGCTGCGTGCTTGCCGCCGGCGATGCCGTCAAGTCGCCCGTGAACTCCACGCCCGGGCTCGCNTTCCACTCAACGCTGGTGGGTAGCGGACCGCCATCGGGCAGCTGCAACGCATACATGTGCCAGCCATCGTCGATGGTCGCTGTGAGTGTCACCACGCCCGTCGACGGCCCCGTCATTTTCAAACTCTGCTTCCAGTGCACCGGGTCCACCATCTGTGCTCCTGCCGACAGTGTTGCCGCCAGCACCGTAATCATGATATATATCAATCGTGTCATCNTCTCATCATTTTATNCTGCAAAGGTAACCATTTTCCCCGATAGCCCAAGCCNCCCACCCACGAAACATTATATTATCGATATAATCTCACCCCAGAGTTGCTGGNTGAGAGACTAAAAAATGTAAAATATGTGGGGTGGGGTGTGGTAGTTTGCGGCGGGTTTTGTAACTTTGCCAATTCTAATGGGGCGATGGCTTGTGTGGGCGGTCACTCCTGAAGGATAAGATACAACTATGATTACAAATATAATTGAACCTGAACTGATTGAACAACTGCGACGGCACATCAACCGTGCGCACCACATTGTGATNACCTGTCACCGCGGNCCCGATGGCGATGCGATTGGGTCGACGCTGGCTTGGTGCCGCTTCTTGCGCAAACTTGGGCACGAGGCTTACGTGGTCACGCCCGATGTGCCTCCACGCAGTCTGCGCTTCCTCGACGAGGTGCGCACGATGGCTCCCTATACCGTGCAGCCCGATGTGGTGCGCCGCCGCGTGGCCGAGGCCGACTTGATTTTCTGCCTCGACTTTAACGCGCTCTACCGCATCGACCAGCTGGGTGACGAGGTGAAGCAGTCGCGTGCACGCCGCATCCTCATCGACCACCACGAGGAGCCCGACGATATATTTGATCTGCGTTTGTCGTTCCCCGACCTGTCGTCGACGTGCGAACTGGTGTTCCGCGTCATCCTGCAGATGGGGCTCGTGCGCATGATTGACGCTCAAATCGCGCAAGACCTCTACCTGGGCATGATGACCGACACGGGCAATTTCACGCACGAGAATAGCCGCAGCCCCGAGCTCTATGAAATCGTGGCCATCCTGCTGCGACGCCGCTTCGACAAGTCGTGGATTTACAAGATGGCGATGAACACCCATAGCGAGGCCTACCTGCGCATCCAAGGCTACGCGCTGGCCCACAAGATGCAGCTTTTCCCCGAGCGTGGCGCAGCGCTCATCACCCTCTCGCAAGAGGAGTTGCAGCGCTATAACTACCAGCGTGGTGACACCGAGGAACTCGTGAACCGCCCGTTGGCGATTCCGGGCATCAGGATTTGCATGATGATGCGCCAGGACGAGGACCACGTTAAGGTGTCGGCCCGCAGCGAGGGCGACATCGACGTGAACACGATTTGNCGCACGCACTANGCTGGCGGCGGGCACTTCAACGCNGCCGGTGGCGATGTCACCACCACNCTCGACGAGGCTGTTGCCGTCTTCATGGACAAGATTTTGCCCAATCTCCCCCTTGTTACTCCAACCCCCGAATCAACCAATCAACAACAATAGGAATGAAAAGAAACTATCCCATTGCACTGCTCGCCTTGCTGGCGATGACACTGCTGGCCGCCTGCAGCGACAGCGAGAGTTACAGCGATTTGCTCAACAGCGAGCGTAACGCTTCCAATGCCTACCTGTCGACGCAGCGCGTTGTCAACGAAATCCCCAAGGATACAATCTTTGAGGTTGGCAGCGATGCTCCCTTCTACCGCCTCGACAGCGAGGGTAACGTCTACATGCAAGTGCTCAAGGCTGGCGACCGAGCTAACGACCGCGCCCGCACCTCGCAAGACATCTACTTCCGCTTCACGCGCTACAACCTCATCAACTGGTACAGCACAGGCGAACTCACCGTCGCCTCGAGCAACGCCATCGACATGGGCTCTAAAGCCACCTATTTTAAATATGCCGACTACTCGCTCACCATCTCGTCGCAGTGGGGCTACGGCCTGCAAATGCCGCTGGCTTACCTNGGCGTCGAGTGCGAGGTGAACCTCCTGATTAAGTCGCAGTATGGGCCCACCGACGAGATTGCCNANGTGCAGCCCTACCTCTACCACGTGCGCTATTTCCACAGCCAGATTTAACTCTCCATAAAACCAACCCTTTAAAAAATCGTTTCTTGAACAATGGCACTCATTAAGTCAATTTCGGGAATCCGTGGCACCATTGGTGGCCGCGTGGGCGATGGTCTCTCGCCCCTCGATGTAGTGAAATTTACCTCGGCCTACGCAACCTTTATCCGCCGCACCACTGGCGTGGAAAAGGGTGGCGTAATCGTTGTGGGACGCGACGCGCGCCTGTCGGGCCGCATGGTGTTGAACCTCGTCATCGGCACCCTCACGGGCATGGGATTTGATGTGGTCAACATCGGTCTGGCCACCACGCCCACCACCGAACTTGCCGTCGTGGGCGAGCACGCACTGGGCGGCATCATCATCACCGCATCGCACAACCCCAAGCAGTGGAACGCCCTCAAGCTCCTCAACAGCAATGGCGAATTCCTCACCGACGCGCAGGGTAAGCAAGTCCTCGCCATCGCCGAGGCCGACGACTATGACTACGCAACCGTTGACAACCTGGGCCGCGAGCAGAAGAACTACACCTACCTGCGCCGCCACATCGACGCCGTGCTCAACCTCGACCTCGTCGACACCAAGGCTATTGCCGACGCCAACTTCACCGTTGCCGTCGATGCCGTCAACTCGGTGGGTGGCATCGCCATTCCCAAGTTGCTCGAGGCGCTGGGCGTCAAGCACATCGAGCGCCTGTTCTGCGACCCTACCGGCAACTTTGGCCACACGCCCGAGCCCATCCCCGAGAACCTCACTGCCATCAGCGACTTCATGCGTCAAGGCAAAGCCGACGTGGGCTTTGTCGTTGACCCCGACGTCGACCGCCTTGCCATTGTGATGGAAAATGGCGAATTCTTTGTCGAGGAATACACCCTCGTTGCCGTCGCCGACTACGTGCTCTCGCACACCCCTGGTGCCACGGTGAGCAACCTCTCGTCGTCACGCGCCCTGCGCGACGTCACCGAGGCTCACGGATGCAGCTACACCGCCGCAGCCGTAGGCGAGGTCAACGTCACCACCGAGATGCGCCGCACCGGTGCCGTGATTGGCGGCGAAGGCAATGGCGGCGTCATCTATCCCGCCCTCCACTACGGCCGCGATGCACTCGTGGGCGTCGCCCTGTTCCTCTCGCTCCTGGCGCAAAGCCACAAGACCGTGAGCGAACTCAAAAAGACCTACCCCCCTTACAGCATCGCCAAAACCAAGATTGAGCTCACCCCCAGCACCGACGTCGACGCCATCCTCAAAGCCGTGGCCGAGCACTACAAAAACGAAAAGCTCACCACCATCGACGGCGTCAAAGTCGACTTCCCCGACTCCTGGGTACACCTCCGCAAGAGCAACACCGAGCCCATCATCCGCATCTACAGCGAGGCCCACACCATGGCCGAAGCCCAATCCCTCGGCGACCAAGTAAAATCCATCATCGCCTCCCTCAAGTAACCCCCTCTCCCTCATCACCCAACCCAAGCAGGCCCTCCCGCCTGCTTTTTTTCACCATTTACGTGCTATTCTCGTAAAAAATTAGGAGAATAAATGTGGTATTCTCGTAATTTTTTAGGAGAATAGGGTGGGGATTGGGGGAAAAGGTGTATCTTTGTGGCGGATTTTTTTATTTAAATTGATTGTGTATGGCGACGTTTGTGTATGATAANAAGTGGTGGCCGGCGGTGAGGGTCGATGCNGAGGCGNTGATGGAACCNTTGGCGCGGATTGCGTATTTGCAGGGCGAGCTGACGGGGACGATGCGGCTGCTGGGTTTTGAGGAGCAGGAGCGCGCGGTGCTCGATGGGCTCACGGCCGATGTGGTGCAGTCGTCGGCAATCGAGGGGGCTGCGCTCGATGTGGCGCAGGTGCGCTCGTCGATTGCGCGGCGGCTGGGGTTTACGATGACGGGTGCNGTGGCCAGTACGCGCAACGTCGATGCGGTGGTCGAGATGTTGCTCGATGCGATNAAGCGTTGCGGCGAGCCTGTGACGCGTGAGCGCATCCTGGGGTGGCATGCGGCGCTGTTTCCCACGGGTTATAGCGGGATGTATCCTGTCGAGGTGGGGCGTTACCGCACGGGCGAGATGCAGGTGGTGAGTGGCGCGATGGGACNTGAGCGCGTGNACTATGTGGCGCCATCGCCAGCGCGTGTGCCGGCGATGATGGACGAGTTTCTGGCGTGGCTCAATAGCGATGAGGCGCGTGCGATGAATCCGGTCTTGTGTGCTGCGCGGGCTCACTGGTGGTTCATCATGATTCATCCCATGGACGATGGGAATGGCCGCATCGCGCGGGCAATCAGCGACTTGGTGCTCGCTCGCGGAGACGCCTCGAGTGACCCCATCCATGGGCGGGCTTACAGCCTGTCGGCTCAAATTCTTGTCGAGAAGAAGCAGTACTATAGCATCCTGGAGCACGATGGCACGGGCGATGGCGACATCACNGAGTGGTCGCTGTGGTTTGCGCAATGCCTCGAGCATGCCATTGTGGCGGCTCGTGGGGTGGTGCAGGGCGCTGTGAACAAGGCGACGTTTTGGCGCGAGCATNNNGNNGNTNATTTCAANGAGCGCCAGCGCAAGGTGCTGAATCGCTTGCTCGATGGGTTTGAAGGCAGGCTCACGTCATCGAAGTGGGCCAAGCTGTGTCATTGCTCGCAGGCGACGGCGCTCAACGACATCACGGCGTTGCTGAGCATGGGTGTNCTCGAGCGNGATGCCCAGGGTGGCCGCAGCACGGGCTATCGGCTTGCCGANTTCAAGTAGGTNNACAAAAAAACACGGGCANATGGGTGCTCGTGTTTTTTGTGGAAGCTGAGGGATTCGAACCCCCGACCCTCTGCTTGTAAGGCAGATGCTCTGAACCAACTGCGCTAAGCTTCCATGCTTTGGTTGAAAAGCGGTGCAAAGGTAAGGCGCGGGAATGAGGTGTGCAAGTTTTTGGGCNATTTTTTTTGCAAAAAAAATTATTTTCGCTGTTTTTTTAAGTTTGTGGGCTTGTGTGGTGTGAGTTTTGCGCAAAAAAGAGTACCTTAGCGGTTGAAAAACTAATCAACCTATTCACAACAACCTTTTTAAACAATAGGAGCCAAGAAGATAATGAAAAAATCGTATGTTTTTTTAGCTACGGGATTTGAGGAAATCGAGGCGTTGACCGTTGTCGATGTGTTGCGTCGTGCAGGCATCGAGGTGGTTACGGTATCGGTGACCGATGCCCTCGAGGTGGAGGGAGCACACAATATTGTGGTGAAGGCCGACACGATGTTTGACGACAACAACTATGCCGACGCGCAGTGGCTCATCCTGCCGGGNGGCATGCCTGGCGCGACCAATCTNGTGGCTCACGATGGGCTNCGGCTGTTGCTGGTGAACCAGCATCGCGAGAATCGCGGCATCGCTGCCATCTGCGCTTCGCCCGCTGTAGTGCTGGGCAAACTCGGTCTGCTGCAAGGCCGTCACGCTGTTTGCTACCCTGGCTTTGAACGTAGTTTCTCGGGCATCAAGTGGGAGGCTAAGCCNGTTGCGATTGATGGTAACATCATCACGGCTAATGGCCCCGCTGCCGCTAACCCGTTTGCACTGGCAATCGTGTCGCATACGCTCGACCGCGAGAAGGCGCTCGATGTTGCCGAGGGCATGCTCCTTTACGAGGGCAACTACGAGTTCTTCTTCTAAATCTCTCGCAGCAACAAGCATCAAGCCCGCCTGGCGCAATGTCGCTGGGCGGGCTTGTTGTCGCTTTTATCCTGCCTAGAAGAATGGTGGTGCACCTCGTCGAGGTGCCACTGTAGAGAGCCGCTATCCCCCAGGCTCTTCCGCTCACTGCGTTCGCTCCTATAGCCTGGGGTTAATTCCGGTATTCGTCTTCGACGAATTGAAGCATCAAGCCCGCCTNGCGCAATGTCGCTGGGCGGGCTTGTGATGTNGTGGCGTGTGGCCGCGGGGGTTACTTCTTGAAGTAGTAGGTGAGGGTGGCGGTCCAGGCGCGGTTTTTNGCGATGTTCTGGTCGAGCAGGCGGGTGTGCAGGGTTTCGCCCACGTTGAAGTTGTAGGCGACTTGCACTTGCAGGCGTTCAAAGAGCTCGACGCCCAAGCCCATGTGCAGCAGNACGTTGACGGTCTTGTAGCTGTTGACCTCGCCGAGGTTCTTGCCCACGAGGAACGAGAATGTGGGGCCTGCAAATACCATGGGCATGATGGTGGTCTCGGTGCCGCCCAGGTTGTGGTACTTGAACTTGAGGTTCAGGGGCACGTCGATGTAGTGCATCGTGCAGCGCTCGTCGCCGTAACCCAGTGACGACCANATGGTTTTGTCGCCNTAATGGATTTTGCCGCCGCGCATCGAGTAGAGTAGCGAGCCGTCGACAGCAAATCCCACGCCGGGGATATTCATTTCGCCGGTAACGCCGATGATGGGCCCGAGGCCGCGGTCGACGTCGACGATATCGTGTTGCTTGAAGTGGATTTCGTTGAGGTTAACGCCTGCCGTGACGCCCCAGCGCGAGGTGGTCTGTGCCAGGGTGGGCAGTGTTGCGATTATTGCTGCAACCAGCAGCAGGTAGAGTCGTTTCATTGAATTGATGATAGTCGTTGTGAATTACGGGTGCAAAGCTACTGCTTTAATTTGTGATAGCCAACTTTTTTAGTAGGCGTTAACGCTCGCGGGGGCGGGCATCAGAACAGGTAGGCGGCGGTGAGGGTCCAGCAATGGTCGCGTCCGCTCACCTTCTCGCCCTGGCTGTAACTCTTGTCGATGCCCACTTCTTCCATGGCCTTGTTGAGGCCGATGCTGTAGGCCGCGCTCACTTGCAAGTGCTTGAGCAGCTCGACGCCGATTCCCAGGTCAATCGAGGTGTAAACCGAGCTGTTGTCGTAGTTCGACGGCACGTCCTCGTGGCACAGGAAGGCGAAGTTGGGGCCCGCAAAGGCGTAGGGAGCAATGATGCTGTTCAAGCCAACGATGGTGAACTGGTAGCGCAGGTGGATGGGCACCTCGATGTAGTCGCGTTTAAACGTTTGGCTCTCGGTGTTGACCTTGTTGCTGCGGTGGGTGTACATCACCGCGCCGTCGACGCCGAGTCCCACGATGGGCAGGCCAAAATCGACCATGACGCCGCCCGTGAATCCCGTGCGGTTGTCGCTGTCGAGCACATCGCGGTTGAAACTCAATTTGTTGATAGCCAGTCCGCCCCTGATGCCGAAGCGCAGTTGTGCCTGCGCAGCGTTAGCGCCCACGAGGGCCATCACGGCGACGATGAGGATGTACTGAAGATGTCGTTTCATTGCCATAATCGATTAAAGTTAGTACCTGCCCTAGGGTCCCTACACCCATTTGAGCGCTCAAAGTTAGTCAAATTTCTACTAAAATCCACCTTAGTTACCGTTTTTTTTCTATTTTTGTGGGACGTTAGGCTTTAGGCTTTAGGTTTTAGTTGCATTCCCTCTAAAGCCTAATGCCTAAAACCTACTAATGCCTAACGCCTAACACCTAATGCCTAAACGTATGAAAAAGATAAACTGGATTTACTTGGTGTTGGCCCTGGCGGCGATTGCGGCGATGCTGTGGCTCAGGCCGCGCACGGCGCCAGCGCATTATATCACCACTGCTGGTGAGGTGTGGACGACGCAGTATCACATCACCTACGAGACATCGCGCGACCTTGCCGACTCGATTGCAGCGCTGCTCGACGAGATTGACCGCAGCGTGTCGCCCTACAACAAGGCGTCGCTGGTGAGTGCCCTCAACGCGGGAACCACCGATAGCGTGGACGCGCGCATTGCCGACTTACTGGCCACCTCGCGGGTGGTGCACGAGCAGAGCGGCCGCGTGTTCGACCCTACGGTGATGCCGCTGGTCAATGCCTGGGGCTTCGGCTACAAGACGGGTCAGATGCCCACGTCGTCGCAAATCGATAGCATCTTGCAATTCGTTGGCCTGCAGCGAGTTCATGTCACCGATGGACGCCTCGTCAAGGATGATGCCCGCGTGCAACTCGACTTCAGCTCCATTGCCAAGGGGCGTGCTTGCGACGAGGTGCTCGCCCTGCTCAAACGCAACGGCGTGACCAACGCGCTCGTCGAGATTGGTGGCGAGATTGCAGCCACGGGCGTCAACGCGCAGCAGCTGCCGTGGCACGTGTCGGTCGACATGCCCGTTGACCAGCAAGACACCACGATTCACAGCAGCGCCCTTGTGCTCAACCTCGACAGCGGCGCCGTGGCCACCAGCGGCAATTACCGCAAATTCCGCGAACTCGATGGCCGCAAAATCACCCACATCGTCAACCCCCTCACCGGCCGCGCCGAGGCTAGTAACCTCCTCAGCGTCACCGTCACCGCTCCCACAGCAATGCTGGCCGACGCCTGGGCCACCGCCTGCATGGCAATGGGCACCGAAGCCACGCAACGCCTGATGGAATCCCGCACCGACCTGGGCGTCCTCACCATCACCGCCGTTGGCGACCAACTCATCGTCTGGTCAAACGCCCGCTTCGCCCACCAAGTCGTCACTCCCCAGTAATAACAGCGCCTGTCTCAAAACTCGATGCCGCAAAAGAAACTGCAGGCTGGGCAACCCCGCAGGGGTTGACTTAACCTACCTCCAGGCCGAGTGACGAGCGCAGCGAGGAACGAGTCCTGGGGCCCAGCGCAACCCAATGATGGGCCCTCGAAGAGGTCCACTTTCCTGTGAGGGTGTACCCCTTCGGGGAACGATTTAGATAGTAGCCTTTGCCCCAGGATTCGCAGTTCACTGGCGCTCACTGCTCAGCCCAGGGGTAGGTTAAGTTAACCCCTGCGGGGTTTCCCTCCATGCTTGATACTTTTGACGCAGTGTATTCCCTTTAGCAGCTCATTCAATACCCGCAAATAAAACAAACAGGGCCGCCTCGGGTGGGAGGGGGCCCTGAGTTTAGGGTGAGATTAGTCGATATCTTTCTGTTCTCGCTGGCGCCGTTCTTTTTTAGATGTGGCGCTGCTTGTGTCTTTTTCTTCCTTGAGGTCTATCTCGTTGTGTTGCTTGTCAAACACCTTGTATTCCAGGTAGGCAAGCGATTGGTCGGCCATAATTTTGAATTTCCAGCCGTACTCGCGTTTCCAGCGTAGGTACTGGCTGTAGATGCCCTTTTTGAGATAAGCCTCGACAAATGGGTGGACATACATAACGAAGTCGGTCACCTTGAGCGAATGCGTGAGATACTCGATTTTGTCCTTGAGGGTGTCGGTAAAGAGCAGTGAGGGTTGCACTTCGCCTTTACCGCCGCACGAGGGGCATGTTTCGGTTGTGACGATGTCGAGAGCCGGGCGGACGCGCTGTCGCGTGATTTGCATGAGTCCAAACTTGCTCAGTGGCAAGATGTTGTGTCGTGCGCGGTCGCTTTGCATCACCTCTTTCATGTGTTCATAGAGTTGCTGGCGATGCTCGGCCTTAGCCATGTCGATATAGTCGATGACGATGATTCCGCCCATATCGCGCAGGCGCAGTTGTCGCGCGATTTCGTCGGCGGCGAGCATATTGACCGTGAGCGCGTTTTCTTCCTGGTCGGATGAGTTGCGCGAGCGGTTGCCCGAGTTCACGTCGATCACATGCAATGCTTCGGTGCTTTCTACGATTAGGTATGCGCCCGAGCGGAAAGATACCGTTTTACCAAACGACGACTTGATTTGCTTCGTGATGTTGAATTTATCGAAGATGGGAACATCACTGGTGTAAAGTTTCACAATGTCGCTTCGCTCGGGGGCGATTAGGCTCACATAGCTGTGGATTTGCTCATATATCTCGGCATCGTTGACGTGGATGCTTTCGAACTCGGGGCTGAAGATGTCTCGAATTTCTCCCACGGCACGGCTTTCTTCTTCATAGAGTAGTGTGGGCGGCGTGCAGTGTTGCAGTCGTGCCACGGCATCTTCCCAGCACTTGATNAGNACGCGCAGCTCGCTGTTGAGTTCGGCGGCNTTCTTGTTTTCGGCCGAGGTGCGGATGATTACGCCATAGTTGCGTGGCTTGATGCTTTCGATCAAGCGTCGCAGGCGCATTTTCTCGCTGTGGTCTTTAATCTTTTGTGATACCGAAATTTTGTCGTTAAAGGGTATCAGCACCAGAAAGCGTCCGGTAAACGAAATCTCGGTGGTGAGTCGTGGTCCCTTGGTCGAGATGGGCTCCTTGGCCACTTGGACGATGAGTTCTTGTCCTTGCTCGAGCACGTCGGTTACGGTACCATGCTTGCTGATGTCGGGTTTGAGCTCGATGCGCGAGATGCTGGGGAGTTTTTTGTTTCCCTTTTGCCGTGCGTCTTTGATATATTGAGCGAACGTAGTGAATTGNGAGCCTAAATCAAGGTAATGAAGGAAAGCGTCTTTGCTGTATCCCACATTGACAAATGCGGCATTCAGCCCTGGCATCAACTTCTTTACCTTGGCAAGGTAGAGGTTGCCCACTGCGTAGGACGCATCACGCGATTCCCGTTGCAGCGACATCAGTCGTCCATCCTCNAGGAGGGCGGTAGTGATGTCGTTGGGCTTGACGTCGACTACTAGTTCACTTTTCATCGCAGAAAATAGAAATATGCACTGTTGTGTTAGTGATAATGAGAAGGCACTTGGCGCAGGCACTCGCTCGGGGGTTATGGTTGAGCGGTGTCCCCTGGAGATTTGTTCTCACACCCCCGTGCTTGCGTCGCGCTCGATGCGTGCTGGGGTGGGGTAGATGCTTGCGCGTGTGCGTTGTCGTGCGCATGCTCGACTCGGCTGGCGGCTCACGCTCGCTTGCGTGTTGCTGCCGTTGTGGCCCGCCAGTGGCGGTGGCATGCGTTGAATGGATGCACCCGCTCCTGCTTGCCCACGTGGGACCAGCAGGAGCAGGAGATCATTCACTTCTTCGTCTTATGACGATTCTTACGGAGGCGTTTTTTACGCTTGTGAGTAGCCATTTTGTGGCCTTTTCTCTTTTTTCCGCTAGGCATTTGTGTTGTTGTTTTAAATTATATATGTGTTCTCTCTCACTATAGACCAGGGATTAGCCCTTCACTTGGTCCATGAAAACCTTAGCAGGCTTGAAGGCTGGAATGTTGTGCTGCGGGATGATGATGGCAGTGCCCTTGCTGATGTTGCGGGCAGTCTTCTGCTTGCGCTCCTTGATGATGAAGCTGCCAAAGCCGCGCAGGTAGACGTTCTCGCCATTGGCCAGAGAATCCTTTACAGTGTCCATGAACTTCTCAACAGTTTCGAGAACCGTTGCTTTGTCAATCCCAGTCGATTTAGCGATTTCGCTAACAATTTCTGCTTTTGTCATTTTAGTAAAAATGCTTTTTATAGTTGTTGATATAAATCGTTAATTCTCTCATACTCAGCTCAATTCACAACGTTACAAAGGCGCGACTTGCCGCGTTGGTAAGCCCGTCATTGCCTCGTCGTGGAGCCTATCCTCCTAAAAGGCAGCGCAAATATCGCACTTTTTTTTGAATTAACAGCAACAATTACAGCATTTTTTGCATTTTTTCTTTGTTGGTGAAAAAAATCGAGT
>Ga0065708_1006746_pt1 | contig 12287 bp, 12 predicted proteins | sample Hoacrofraction12_2_FD_59095 | JGI IMG/M metagenome (GOLD analysis project Ga0065708, IMG submission 59095) | Hoatzin crop microbial communities from Cojedes, Venezuela, sample from fiber fraction 12 v1 | ecosystem: Host-associated > Birds > Digestive system > Esophagus > Crop | place: Venezuela... | reverse complement strand
CTGTTTTTGTCTCCACGACATTTGCACCATTTTCAGCACGGCGAAGAGGTTTTGCTCTCCGGTGATAAACACTTTTTTGTCGAAAGCCTCGCGCCAGAGGTTTGGCTCGTTGGTGAGGGCGAGCACGAGGGCTGACTCCACCGGCACGAACATAATGACGAAATCGAGCGACTGCCTCGTTTCGTTGAGGTAGGTGCTGTAGTCTTTTTGTGCCAGCTCTTTCACGTGTGCCTTTACGCTTTTGATATGCTCGCTTAGGAACCGGGTTTTCTCTTCTTCCGTCTGCGCGTTTATATAGTCTGTGAATGCCGTGAGCGACACTTTTGAGTCGATAATCACGTCCTTGTCGTCGGGGAAGTGAATCACGGCGTCGGTAATCATTTTGCCTTTCGTGTGCTCATTTTGGGCAGCCTGTCCGTCAGCCGTGCGTATAACTTTTTGCACGTCGTATTCCACTCCCTCGCGGAAGCCGAAACGTTGTAGCAGTTGGGTGAGAATCATCTCTCCGAAATTGCCTTGCACCTTGGTGTTGCTGCGCAATGCGCGCGAGAGTTTGTCGGCCTCCTCGCCGATGTTATGAGTGCTTTCGAGCAGGTGCTTGATTTGCTCGCGCAGTGCGGAGTTGTTTTCCGCCGTTTTGATGTCGCTTTCGGTGATTGCTTTCCGCATTGCCTCGAGGGATTCCCGGAGCGGTGCGACGATAGTGTTCATTTGCTTGTTGTTGCTTTCCCCGAGTTCTTCGCTCCTTTGTTTCAGCAGTTCCTGTGTTGTGTTCGACATCTTTTCTTCTATCAGTTCCATCTGCTCTCGCATTTGTGCCGTATGTCTTTCGAAGGCTTGCGTGCGCTCGTTTTCGTAATAGTCGATCATCGTCTGCCGCTCCTGTTCCCATTCCTCTTCTTTCTGTCGTATTTGAGCGGTCATTTCATCGTGCTCCTCGATGCGACGCTGCTTTTCCTCCTCGATTTTGTCGTGCAGCATTTTGTTCTCCGTCTCTTTTGAAGCCAAGGATGAGGAGAGTGTTCTCAGCTCTTCTGTCTTTCCCTTGATTTTGGCGTTGAAAATAAAAAACACTGCCATTGCTCCAGCGAGCAGTCCCACTATAAATAAAAGAATCGTCTCTGTTGTCATAATGCAATTTTTTTGAATGATGTGCAAAGATACAAAAGAGGTGTGTGAAATATGCACACACCTCTGAAATTTCTTGCATAACAGGTGCGATTTTTCTTATTTTACTTCAAATACGCTTTGAAGAAAGATTCAATTTTATCGAACGGAATGGCGTTTTTGCCTCCTCCGTCATAGAGGTCGCAGTGATTGGCATCGGGGACGATAAGGAGTTCTTTGTTGTCGCGATATTGGGTGTAGCTTGTCATATCACGATAAGCATCCTCGGAGAAATAGCGTGAGTGAGCCTTCTCGCCGTGGATGAGCAGCACGGCGGAGCGTATTTCCTTGGAATACTGAAGGATAGGCTGGTTCATAAATGCCATATTACCTGTCGTCGCCCAACCGTCGTTGGAGTTTCCTGAGCGTTTGTGGTATCCGCGCGGGGTTTTGTAATATGCATGGTAGTCTTTCACAAACTGCGGCGCATCGGCAGGCACAGGGTCAACCACGCCGCCGGCCTGCTCGTAATATCCTTGCGCATACTCCTTTGTGCGCTGTGCGTTTTGGGCCTTTTTGCTCTCATATCGCGCCTGCTCGTTATCTTGACCGTCGAAATATCCGTTGGCAGTGACGCGGCTCATATTATACATCGTCGATGTCACTGTGGCTTTGATTCGTGTGTCCAAGGCTGCAGCGTTGATAGCCATGCCTCCCCATCCGCAGATGCCTATGATTCCGATGCGCTCAGGGTCGGCCTCGGGAATTGTCGAGAGGAAATCGACGGCAGCCATAAAGTCCTCGGTGTTGATGTCAGGCGATGCGATGCGACGCGGGTATCCGCCGCTCTCGCCGGTGAACGAGGGGTCGAAGGCGATGGCGATGAAGCCCCGTTCCGCCATTGTCTGCGCATACAGTCCGCTGCATTGTTCCTTAACGGCTCCGAAGGGTCCGCTCACGGCAATGGCCGCCAACTTCCCCGATGCGTTGCGCGGGGTGTACATATCGGCCGCCAAGGTGATGCCGAAGCGGTTGACGAACGTAACCTTTTTGTGATTCACTTTCTCTGACTTCGGGAATGTCTTGTCCCACTCCTGCACTAATTGCAGCTCTTCTTTTTTAATGTCGCTACCTTTCATAATACTGTTGTTTTGTGCCTGCGCTCCGATGCCGAGCATCATTGCGCAAATGATTAATAATTTCTTCATATCTTATTCGTTTTTTTTGTTTCGCGGTGCAAAGGTACGGCGAAAAAACGAATCGGCTGCAACCAATATTACTGAAAGAAAAACCACTTTTACGGAAACACTATTTTTTGTTGGGAAAAGGGGCGACTACGCCTAAGGAAACGTTATCGTGAATTGTCTGAATGCATAAAAAAACCGGGGCGTACACCCCGGCTCAAATTATTAAATACTAAGTTTTTTCTCTTTTAAATGGAGTCGTTATTTGCTCTCAAATTTCTTCTCCATGTACACTGCGGTTGCAAAGAATATAGCTGCATATCCGCACATAATTGTTAATCCTGTCATAATCTTTTTCCTTTCTTTAATACTAGTTTGTGTTGTTGTTAAATGTTTGTGTTGTTATCAAGCTCTTAATGAGCTTTTCTTCTCTGACTATCCTCACGGACCATCGGACGTTACCTTTACAATCTTTTTTACCTCTAATACCTTTACCTATTCTGGTTGTATCTTGTCGCTTTTGACGGTGCAAAGGTAATACCGTTTTTTGATTTGCGCATCAAAATCTTGCGATTTTTCTCCTTTTCGGGGCATTTTGTTGACGTAAATCAATTTTCTGTGTGCGCACACAATGACATTTTGACACCATTCGTAAGTGTGACAAAAAGTCATAAGAGGTGTTACCTACGTTCAGCAAAATCACAAGCGGCGACGACATCCCTATCGCCAGCGTATATAATAATCTGCAATAGTAGAGATTATGTGGGTCATTAAGTCTGCTATAATGGCAAAGTCTGATGAAGCCAGCAAAGGAAATGATGAGGCTCGGAGCAAATATCCCCTGGGTCATATAGACCCTTTAAATGTCGGAAAATTAAATAGGTATCCCAAATTTTATTTAATCCTCAATTATTTATTGTATTTTTCTTAAATCTTGACATTTAAATAGGCGATTTTTTGTAACTTTGCATCGAAATCTATTAATATTCACACAATGCTTACAAAAGAAGAGGTTTTACAATTACTACATAGCAAAGAGTCATCGAGAGTGGAGCGCACTGTCAGTACCACTGATATGGACAAGTTTCAGGAGGCTCAAAGTCCTCGGCTATGTTAACCTTTTCAATCATGGTATAACTCAGGTAAAAGAATTGTTGAAAGAAAATGGCAACCCTGAACCCATATTTAAATATGATGATATAAATGTATTCGCAGCAACTGTTCCTATAGCAGGACCAGAGGACTTTTATTACGATAGTGCTAGTGTTCCAAACAAGGAACAGAAAGAACAGAAGGAACAGAAAGAACAGAAGGAACAGAGTGAACAGAGAGGGCAAACTTTAGAGGAGAGGATAATAGAATTAATAAAAAAGAATCCTAAAATAACGCAAGCACGTATAGCTAAAGCATTGAATTTCAGCAACAGAAGCTGGATAGCAAAAGTAATGGTACAATTAAAAGAAGATGGATGTATAGATAGAAAAGGAACCAAATCAAGTGGAGAATGGGTCATAACAAAAGGAACAAAGGAACAAAGGAACAAAGGAACAAAGGAACAAAGGAACAAAGGAACAAAGGAGCAGATAATAAAACTCATAAGGGATAATCCTAAAATAACTCAATTGGAAATAGCTAAAGTGTTGAATTTCAGCAGTCGAAGCTTTGTGTCAAAAATAATGATACAACTAAAAAAAGATGGATGTATAGAAAGGAAAGGTTCCAAATCAAGTGGAGAATGGGTAATAACAAAGGAACAAAGAACAAAGGAACAAAGGAACAAAGGAACAGAACGAACAGAGTGAAAAGAGAACAGAACGAACAGAGTGAACAGAGAACAGAGCGAACAGATAAAAGCAGTGGACAAAGCTGTAAAGGCGTTAAGTGTCTTCAAGTGGGTCCAAAAGTCATTTCTTTGTTATTCAGTAGAAAAATCGGGCGGGGGAGTACTATTATATAATGTGTGAGATTAAAGCAGCAGATTATACTAAAGCAACCGATTATATGGAGACGACCGATTATATTGAGAAGAGCGATGTGCTTGTGGATATGGAGAGCCACGACATAATATACGACGAGGAGAGTGGGGATATTGCAGTTGGCGGGTCGGCAGACCAGGAGGCGCAACTGCTTGCCCTTTGTGCCCTCGGCGATATGTACAGATTTCCTAAGACGGGGGTGGGGCTGTCGAGATATGTGCACAGCATCATAAAAAAGACAGACCTTGCAAAACGGCTTGAAGAACAGTTCGAGAATGACGGAAAGAAAATAAGTGAAGCGCAATTGCAGAATAACATTCTGAAATTAAGCTTCGCTTAATAGTGAAAGGGAGCAAAATCGGAGATTTTGCAGTGAGAGGTGGCATCGGCGAGCCGATGCAGTGAGAGGTGGCAAGCTGACGCTTGCAGTAGTAGGTCTTCGGCAGACTCCTTATTGAGGGCTATAACGCCGGAACGGCGTATAAATGTCAATTGTCAATTATCAATTGTCAATTATCAAGGAATCGTTTTGCGATGCCTTGATACTGGTCGATGCGCCTGTCGCGCAGGAACGGCCACCAGCGTCTCACTTGCTCGCAGCGTTTCATATCCACTTCCACCACGGCAGTGGCTTCGCTGTCGGCGGGTAGGCGTTTTAGGATTTCGCCTTGCGGTCCGGCGATGAATGAAGAGCCCCAGAATTCGATGCCTTTCGTGGCTCCCGAGGGGTCGGGCTCAAAGCCCACACGGTTTACCGCCACCACAGGCAGTCCGTTTGCCACGGCGTGTCCTCTTTGCACTGTCGTCCAGGCCTCCCTTTGCCTTTGCTGTTCTTCGGCGTCATCTTCGGCGCTGTATCCGATGGCGGTGGGGTAGATGAGGATTTCTGCGCCTTTCAGTGCCATCAGCCTTGCTGCCTCGGGATACCATTGGTCCCAGCAAACGAGCACGCCGAGTCGCCCCACGGAGGTGTCGATGGGTTCGAATCCGATGTCGCCGGGTGTGAAATAGAATTTCTCATAGTATGCCGGGTCGTCGGGGATATGCATTTTGCGATATTTCCCGGCGATGCTTCCGTCGCTGTCATACACCACGGCGGTGTTGTGGTAGAGTCCTGCCGCCCTTTTCTCGAAGAGCGATGACACGATGACCGTTTTCAGCTCTTTGGCGAGGGCCGAGAAATGTTCTGTCGAAGGTCCCGGAATCGGTTCTGCGAGGTCGAAGCTATCAACATTCTCCTCTTGGCAGAAATACAAGCTGTTGTGCAGCTCCTGCATCACTATCAGCTCTGCCCCTTGCGCGGCGAGACTGCGTATGGAGTTGTCCAAACGTGCCACATTATCCTTAATGTCGGCAGTATTGTGCTGTTGAATAATTCCTATTTTCATTTTATTGTCGTTTTAATATAGTTGCATTGTTGAGCAGTGCACCGCCCCGTGTTGTTTTATCAGCGGCACGCTGAAAATCGGTATGATTTTATGATTGGGGTATGCCTGCGCCAAAATTTTTATTGCCTCGTCGTCAGAAGGCTGTTGATACACGGGTAGCAGCACCGCGCCGTTGATAACAAGGAAGTTGGCGTAGCTTGCCGGGAGTCTTTCGCCGTCTTCGTCGAAGATGGCTTTCGGCAGTGGCAGTCGAAGCAACCGGTATTCCTTTCCTTCGAGAGTTCTGAACGCCTCAATCTCGTGTTGCATGGCGAGCAGCTCTTCATATTGTTCGTCCTCGGTGTCGTCGCACCCCTGATACACGATGGTGTCGTCGGGACAGATGCGCATCAACATGTCGATATGCCCGTCGGTGTCGTCGCCAACGAGGAAACTGTGGAAGAGCCAAAGTACCCTCTCGACGTTGAAAAGTTGTTTCAACCTACTTTCCGCCTCCTCTTGTGAGAGGCCTCCGTTGCGGTTGGCATTCAGCAAGCACGAGGCGGTGGTGAAGATAGTGCCTTTGCCGTCGCATTCTAACGACCCTCCCTCAAGCTCGAAATCCGGATGCTCCTCATAATGAGGGAACAAATCTGTTTTTGTGAACAGCTCGTGGCACACGTTATTGTCTTTCGATGCCTCGAATTTGCCGCCCCAACCATTGAAGCGATTGGAAATCGCCAATGGTTCGTTTTCGATGAAGACGGTGAGGGGGCCGTAGTCGCGAATCCAGGTGTCGTTGTTAGGGCATTTGAATGCCGTGATGCGGTTGTAGTCCTCTGGTGGCATTAACGGTTTCAGGAGCTCTGCCGCATGTTCCGCCGCCTCTCCTGTTATAATCAGGTTTTCGTAGTGTGCGATGGCTTTCGCCATTTCAACAAACACCTCTTCTATCTCTTCGAGCATATAGGCCCAGTCGGTTCCGGCGTGTGGCCACGAGAGCAAAACCGCGCTCTGTTTTTCCCACTCCGCAGGCATCCGCCGTGCCGTATTATTATTTTTTTCCATAACAGTAATATTAAAAATCCTTGCAAAAGTACAAAAAATCTTCGATTTATGCAGAAAAACTAAGAAAAAATTGCATATTTAATCAAAAAAAGAGGTGGAAATCGACCGAAAAGCCTTGAAATCGCCCCTTGTGATAATTCCAATAATTGATTTAAAATTAGTCGTTGGCTGAAAAATTTTAAGAGTTTGCCGATATTTTTTGCCAAAACCGCATTCTTGAAATACCTTTGCAACAGAAATGAAATAGATTAGAATTATGGTTTTAACACACGTTAAAAACGAGTGCAATAAAATTTTCATTCATCGTTATAATATCGAAACAAGCTCACAATATAGAGACGCATACGGTCGTCATTGTGTTTACTATCGATTGACTTCTTGAGATTAATAAGGCTGCAGCTTTAAAACTTGATGGAATTATAGACTAAAGAAAAAGATATATGGATCTTGACGTAATAAAATCATTCAGACCAATCACCTTGGACGAAATGAGCGGCATCAGGCTGATGAACCGCACCGACACGAAATTCGTAACCACGAGGGAACAGCTTGTAAGACTTCTGCAACTTGCTCAGGAGCAGTACAGGGTGCAGGATATGAGCGGCAAGCGCATCATACCTTATTATACAGTGTATTTCGACACCCCGGAATATATGATGTATATGATGCACCAGCACGGGCACACCGGGAGGCAGAAAGTGAGAATACGCTCTTACGTTGACTCACACTTGAATTTCCTCGAGGTGAAGACAAAAGACAACCACGGGCGCACGAAGAAGAAAAGGATGGAGATGAAGGAATTCGACCCGCTGCACCCCGACACCGGCATCACCTTCCACAACCAGGACGAGCAGAGTGTGGAGTACGGCCATTTCCTCAACAAGCATCTCTTTTTCGACCCCGAGACCCTCAGCGAGACGTTGGAAAACAATTTCAACCGCATCACACTGGTGAACAACGACAAGACCGAGCGGCTCACCATCGACACCGACTTGCGATTCCACAACATCGCCACCGACAGCCGTTTCTCGCTCGAAAAACTCGTGATCATCGAACTCAAAAGAGACGGTTTGCAATTCTCACCGATTCTCGGTATGCTCAACGAGCTGCGAATCAAGCCCATGGGATTCTCGAAATACTGCATGGGCACGGCATTCACCTGTAAGCAGACACTGCCTGTGAACCGTTTTAAGCTCCGACTTCACAAAGTAAATAAATTATTGAGTTTCACTAAGTAACAACAATTAAACCATACCATTATGACAAATCTTATTTTACAAGCCATTGACACAATGGCGACCTACGGCCCCGAGCCGTTGATTTCTGTAGAATTTATCCGAATGCTGATACGCTTGGCGGTGAATTTCGCCGTCCTCGGCATCCTCGTGCATTGCCTCTATTACCCCAAGAGTCAGCGCCGCGACTTCTATTTCACCTTTATGCTCGTGGGAGTGGCCATCTTCTTCCTCGTGTTCTTTATGATGTTCGTCCTCGAGGATATGAAGGGCAAGACCTCGATAGGTATCGGTATCGGACTCTTCGGTATCTTCTCGATAATGCGATACCGCACGGAGACGATGCCGGTGAGGGAAATGACATACCTCTTCCTCATCATCTCCATCTCCGTGATTAACGCCCTGGCCGACAACGTAACATACCTGGAGCTCGCCATCGTGAACATCGCGGTGCTCCTCGCCACCTGGTATTTCGAGCACCATTTCGGACAGAAGAACATCCAGCAGAAACTCATACAATACGACAGGGTGGAGCTGATAAAACCCGAGAACAGGGAGCAGCTCATCGCCGACCTCCAGGAGCGCACAGGAATAGAAATTCTGAAGGTGGAAGTGGGAGGCGTCGACTTCCTCAAGGACACCGCCGTGCTGAAGATTTACTACGAGAGAAAAGATGACGAGACAAACTCGACAGACAACAACTTTAAAATCAAGGGAGAGCAATGGAGAAACGTATAATAGCACTCGTGTGCTTGGCGGCCGCGACTATAGTTCCCGCCGCTGCCGATGACTTCGACGCCGGCCTCTGGCTCGGAGGCGACGCCACCATGAAACTGAGCAAGAAATGGAGTCTCAACTTCGGAGCGCAGTACCGTACACGCAATAATTTCCGCACCACCGAGCGATTCGGGCTTAGCGTGGGGGCCGGGTATAAATTCAACAAACACCTCAAGGCCTCCGCAGGATATATCTTCTTCGTGAACAACTTCGAGGAGAACCTGGAATACAAGACCAACTCCACGCAGTGGATGCCTTCGTATTACGGCGTGCGCCACCGTTTCTTCGCCTCCATACAAGGTGATGTTGATGCCGGGCGGTTTAATTTCGCACTGCGCCAGAGATGGCAATACACCTACCGTCCGCAGGGCGACGACAAGATATACAAATACGACCTCGACGACGGCACTTACACGATGAAAGACAGGGACGGAGACGCCGAGCATATACTCCGTACAAGGCTCAAGATAGAGTACGACATCCCCAAATGCCCCGTTGACCCATACGTATATGGCGAGCTTTACTACAATGGTAACGGCATGGATAAATACCGGGCTTTCGCTGGTGCGGAGTGGAAGATCAACAAGAAGCATTCCATCGACTTCGGATGCATTTATGACAAAGAGGCGACCTCGAACGGAAAGAGTTTCGTGGCCCCGACAATCAATTACAACATTAAATTCTGAACATTATGAGAAAGACATATTTTATGGCAGCCATGACCCTCGCGGCAGCAATGGCGATGACAGCCTGCCAGAATGACGACACCTACGGGAGCGTTGACGAATTCCTCGCAGCACAAGGGGCTGACGACGACGATGACGATGATGACGATGACGACAGCACCAGCACCGCCACCTACGCCGTGAGCGTGGTTTATAGCGGCACCTCGGCCACCGTTACCGTCGCCGATGACATCGCCGACTATATCACAATTTCGCAGAGCGGAGCCCATGTCAGCATAGCGCAGAGCAGCGACATCGCAGCGCAAGTGACATACACCCTCAGCGGCACCTCCACGAATGGCAGTTTCTATATGGACGGCTCCTATAAGATAGGGCTGGTGCTCGACAACCTCACCCTTACCTGTGCCGACAGCGCGGCGATAAACATCCAAGACGGCAAGCACTGCGATGTTACAATGGTTGGCACCAGCACCCTCACCGACGGCACCGCCAGCACCAGCAAAGCCTGCATGATTATCGAGGGCAACCCCACTTTCAGCGGAGGAACACTGTATATTTATGGCAACACCAAGCACGCCCTGGCTTGCGGGGAGAAGACGATAATCACCGACGGAACACTCTATTGCAGCAGCAAGGGAGAGGGCGACGCCATACATATCACAGAGTATCTGCAAGTGGACGGCGGAACCGTGGAAGCCTACGCCACCGAAGGCGACGGCATCGACATCGGCTTCCGAGGAGAGAGCAAAGGCACCAAGGACCAGTATGAGAACAACGGCTTCGCCATCTTCAACGGAGGGTCGATTATCGCCAACACCTCCGCCGACTCCTACAAGGCGATAAAGACCGACAGCACCGTGTTGATACAGGGAGCCACGGTATCCGCCGTTACATCCGGCGACGCAGCATACGACACAGAAGATGAAGACCTCAGCAGTTGCGCCGCAGTGAAGACCAAGGGTGGATTCACGATTACCTCAGGAAGTCTGGAGGCAATAAGCACAGGCATGGGAGGCAAAGGCATCAACGCCTACTACGACATAAATATCTCCGGAGGAACGGTGAGCGTTACCACCACCGGCGACACCTTCACATACGGTGAGAGCGACACCAAGCCACACGGCATAAAAACCGACACCGACATAAATATCAATGGCGGATTCGTATATGTATTCGCATCCGAGGACGGCGGCAGGGCACTGAAAGCCGGCGACGAGGGAGCGCTGACAATCAACAGCGGAACCGTGCTCGCCGTAGGAGGGAAGAAGAGCGAGCCGAGCGGAGGAACACAAGGATACAGCCTCTACAGCGGAGAGACGATTACGGCAGGGAGCACCATAACCTACAACGGAGTGTCGTGCGAAGTGCCGTCGATATACAGCAACAGCAGTGCGAAAGTGCTTGTATCTGCTTCCACAATTGAGAATTAATGGATGGCGGCTGCGCCGCAATGGATAATGTAAAAGGAAAAAAAGTCATAAATATGCACTTTTTTTCCTTTTCTTTTGCGTATATAAGAAAAAATGCTTATCTTTGCAGATTGATTGTCAAAAACGAAGATAAGTATGAAACTTATAAAATGGGGTTTTATAGGTTGCGGAGACGTAACGGAGAAAAAGAGCGGGCCGGCATTCGCCGAAGTCCCCGGCTCCAGCGTCGTCGCCGTGATGAGCAGACAAGAGGAGAAAGCAAAGTCATACGCCAAAAGGCACAACATACCAAAATACTACACCGACCCGCAAAAGCTCGTTGACGACCCGGAGGTCAACGCCGTGTATATCGCCACACCGCCGGCATCGCACGCCACTTTCGCCATAATGGCCATGAAGGCCGGAAAACCGGTGTATGTCGAGAAACCCTTGGCATCCAACTATGAGGACTGCATCAGGGTGAATATGGTGAGCGAGAAGACTGGCGTGCCCTGCTTTGTGGCCTACTACCGCCGTTACCTGCCATATTTCATAAAAGTGAAGAGCATAGTGCAAAACGGCATCATCGGCAGGGTGCAGAACGTGCAGATAAAACTCTCCACGCCGCCCCGCGACCTCGACCGCACCGGCAGCGGGGAGATGCCCTGGAGGCTGAACCCCGAAATCTCCGGAGGAGGATATTTCTACGACATCGCACCCCATCAGCTCGACCTCGTGCAAGACATCTTCGGAGTGATAATACAGGCCGAGGGGATGTGCGCAAACAGAGGAGGGCTGTATCAGGCCGAGGACACTGTGAGCGCCTGCTTCAAATTCGAAAACGGAGTGGTGGGAAGCGGCTCCTGGAGCTTCGTGGGACACGAGAGCGCGAAAGAAGACAGCATCGAGGTGATTGGAGACGAGGGGACACTAACCTTCTCCGTGTATAACTACGACCCCATAAGGGTGATAACGAGCAAAGGGGCACAGAGCATCGTTATTGCCAACCCGCCATACGTGCAACTGCCTATCATCAAGGCCGTTATCGAAGACCTGCAAGGCACAGGCACCTGCAACTGCACGGCAGTGTCGGCGACACCGGTGAACTGGGTTATGGACAGGATACTCGGAAAATATTAGAGAGTATGATGAAGAGAGCATTTATTCTGGCAACATTTACGCTACTCGCAGCGGCACTCCCCAAAAGGGCCGCCGCGGAGACGTGGCTCAAAAAGTTCGGAAGGGAATACAGTGCCATCGACACCAATTACGTGGAGCCACATAATTATAATTTCGCCGTGATGCTCTCAGGCACCTATAAAGACGGAGGATACCGACTTACAGATGAGACAGGCCACAAACTCGTGTTAAGAGAGGATCACACTTTTAAGATAGGACCATACGTGGGATACAAATGGTTTTTCATCGGATACCAGTGGGACGCCTTCAAAGGAAGTAATAAAGACAACAGTGAGCTG
>Ga0065708_1014850_pt1 | contig 12294 bp, 8 predicted proteins | sample Hoacrofraction12_2_FD_59095 | JGI IMG/M metagenome (GOLD analysis project Ga0065708, IMG submission 59095) | Hoatzin crop microbial communities from Cojedes, Venezuela, sample from fiber fraction 12 v1 | ecosystem: Host-associated > Birds > Digestive system > Esophagus > Crop | place: Venezuela... | reverse complement strand
CGATTGGCTGACTTTTCGTATACCTGTGATATACGGCTTGTCCGAGTCCGCAGGACGAAGGAGAAGCCATATATCCAGTGTTCACTGTATCATACGGAGGGAGCACAAGAGCTATGAGAAACCGGATGAATCTTACCACGAAACGCACCGCCCGCCTCTGCGGCCTGCTCTGCCTGCTGCTGCTCGCCCTGACGCTCTCAAGTCATCGCGCGGCCGCGGCCGGCACCCAACCCACGGTCACCGAAGTGTCGTCCGGCAAGTACACGATCACCGGCGGCACCGACACCGAGGCCAACGGCAAGGCCCTGCAGGCCCTGATCGCGCAGGGCAACGTCGAGGTCACCGTCACCGGGACCTACGACTACCACGTCTTCTTCCCGGGCAACAACGTCACCATCAACGGCGACGGCGCCACGTTCCGCGCGGGCCTGCGCATCAACGCCTCCGACAAGGCCTACGATTCCGGCCATGATCTCGTGATCAACGGCGGCAGCTGGACCGGCAGCTACAGCTGGGTGAACGGTCAGAAGACCTCCCGGATGCAGAGCACCACGATGCAGTTCGCCCACGCCCGCGACATCACGATCAGCAACGCGACGATCCGCGCCCCGTATGAGGGCCACGCGATCGAGCTGATCGCCTGCAGCGACGTCACGATCTCCGGCTGCAATGTCTCCGGCATCGGCACGAACCCGGCCGGCAACCACGAAGAGCAGATCCAGATCGACCTCGCCGACCCGAAGACGGCCCCGACCATCGGCGCCGCCTACCAGAACGGCAAGGCTTGCCGCAACATCACGATCACAGGCTGCACGGTCAGGGGCGGCCGCGCGGTCTGCGCCAACTTCACGCAGGGCAGCAACCTGAACAGCTTCCATAAGAATATCACCGTCAGCAACTGCCGCCTGACGGGCCTGACCGGCGAGGCCCTCGCCCTCTTCAACTGCCTGGGTGTCAAGGTCACCGGCAACACGATCATCTCGAAGCTGAAGGACAAGACCTCCCCGTACTCGATCGGCTGCCACGTCGCGAGCTTCGGCAAGACCAGGGCCCTGCGCAAATCCACCGTGACGATCACGGGCAACAAGGTCAAGGGCGGCCGCCAGTCGATCTTCGTCTGCAACCACGACGACGCCTCGTCCCTGACCTACGCGTACAAGCTGGTCACGATCACCGGCAACAAATGCTGGTGCCGCGCCGGCGTCGACCAGTGCGTGCGCATCTCCGCGAACGGCGCCGTGAAGCGCAAAGTCAGCGGCAACAAGACAAAGCTCTGGAAATAAGCTTTAAACAAAAAACTTGCCGGCTGACTCATGACTGAAGTCACGAGAATGCGCCGGCATATTTTCAACAGAAAGCGGGGCGGTATACCCGGCTGCCGGGGAGATGGCAGCCGGGTATATCGTCCCGCTTTTTTTCATGACTGCAGCACGCCGCGGCGCCACAGTCCTTTCTCCGTGATCACCGTCGGGAACGTGAGGTCGTGCGCCTCGCCCGGGATCTGCCCGCAGATCAGCGCCTCGCGGCAGATCATCACCGTCGGGATCTGAGGATGTGCCTCAAAGTAAATGTCATAGAACCCGCCCCCATGCCCGAGCCGCGCCCCGTCATGGCTGCAGCTCACGCACGGGATGACCGCCAGCTCCAGCGCCTCCGGCGCGATGCTCTCGCAGGACGCCGGCGGCTCCCACAGCCCGTAGTATCCCTTCTCGAGCTCGTCCAGGCTCCGGATGCGCTTCGCGTCCATCTCTCCCTTCTTCCGGCAGCGCGGCACGCACAGACACTTCCCGTCCGCCAGCACCCTCTCCAGAAATGGCCTCGTGTTGATCTCCCGCTCCGTCCCCACGAAGCAGAACACCGTCCGCGCCGCACGATACTCCGGCAGGGCCTCCAGCAGCGCGCAGATCCGCGCATCCGCCGCCGCCCCCGCCGCCGGATCTGCGGCCCCCGCCGCGTCCAGCATCCGCCGCCTGAGCGCCTTCTTCTCCGCCCGCACCGCTTCTCCGCTCGGATTGCTGCTGCTCGTTTTCATCCCGTTCTGATTTATTCTGTATTGCTTCATACTATTAGGCTCCATATCACTCCATCCTCCTGCTTCACAGCCCGCCGCCGGTGCGGTCGGCTTTGCTGCTTCTCCTCTCCCCGCCGCCCGCCGGTGCGGTCGGCTTTGCTGCTTCTCCTCTCCCCGCCGCCCGCCGGTGTTACGGTCCCGGGTTCGCGTTCACTAGCGCAGTTTTGCTTTTGCACAGTCGCGAAAAAACAGTTTATTTTTTTCGTAAACCGTATCACTTTCGTACCTCTTGTACAAAATTTTAAGGATTTTTAATCTATTTTTTAGTTTTAATGCTTTATTTTTGATCTCACTGTGCTATAATGGGCAAAAACATTGTCAGCAAAGATGTAGCTCGCATTCGACAACCAACCGCCAACCGTTTCGTTGCAACCTATTGTGAGCATTTGCCGCCCGCATCCCCTGAACACAGAACAAACTGTTGATCTGCGGCGGAGAATTGGAGGGACATATGCCGAGAAAGCCATTTTATACCGAAGAGAAACCAATGTCCGAAGACCGCGCGATGAAGTATCGTCAGCTCGGTCTCAACATTGCCTACTACCGCAAGCTGCGGGGCATGACCCAGCAGACCCTGGCCGAGGTATCCGGCCTGAGCCGGACCCACGTCAGCAACCTGGAGGCCACCAACATGCACACCTCCGTCTCGCTCGACGCCCTGTTCAACATCGCCGACGCGCTGGATGTCAACGTCAGCGATTTCTTCGATTTCCGGTGAGAGGCCGCTTCTCATAAGAAAGCCGTCCGTAACTGCTGCGCGAAGCGTTCTGAACAGTTACAGGCGCCCTTAGATTATAACACACGAACGCCGCAGCGGGTTTCCGTCTGCGGTTTTTCTTTGCCCGCAGGGGGGGCGGGGCTGCAGACCGGCATGGCCCCTGCTGCCGCCGTGGGTTTTTCTTTGCCCGCAGGGGGCGGGGACCCGCAAAGGCCGCAAAGGGCAAAGGCGCAAATGCGGCGATTTCTTGACGCTCCTACCCCCGCATGCTATACTATTTGGAACTGTCCGGCCATCGCGGAGCCTTTTAACGCTGCCCCGCCCCGGCCGGTTATCTGTATACCTGTGATGCACGCTGAACCGAGCCGCTTGCGGCGAAGGTGAAGCCTTGCATCCAGTGTTTATAAGGAGATGGTTTTCCGCTATGGACGATGGCAGTCGATTGTCATGGATTCTTGTTGTGCTTCTGCTTCTGTGCGCTGCGTATTTCGCGGTCGCCGAGACATCATTTGCTTCCTGCTCCCGGATCCGCATCCGGAACCGGGCCGAGAAGGGGGACGCGAAGGCTGTCAGCGCGCTCTGGGTCCTGGATCATTTTGACCGGGCGATCAGCACGATCCTGATCGGCACGAATATTGTTCATATTTCCACCGCATCGATCGTGACGGTGACGGTCACGCGGCTCTGGGGGCTGTCCTGGGTCACGCTGAGCACGATCGTCACGACGATCGTGGTCTTTTTCTTCGGCGAGATGCTGCCCAAGAGCGTCGCCAAGAAATATCCGGAGCGTCTCGCGCTGCTCTGCACGCCGTCGCTGCGCTTCTTCATGAAGCTGTTCCGGCCGCTCTCGGCGCTGCTCACCAGGATCGGGCAGGCCGCGGCGAGCCTGACACACGGCGACGATCCGGTCTCGGTCACCGAGGATGAGCTCTACAACATCATCGAGGACATGACCGAGGAAGGAAGCCTCGACGAGGAGCAGAGCGACCTGATCTCGTCGGCCCTCCAGTTCGGCAATGTCACGACCGAGAGTGTCCTGACGCCGCGCGTGGATGTCGTGGCCGTCGATATCACGGACCCGCCGGAGAAGATCCTCGATCTGATCCGCTCGCAGAATCACAGCCGGCTTCCCGTCTACGAGGGAAGCATCGACAACATCGTCGGCGTGCTCCAGATCCGGCGCTATCTCCGGACCTGGCTGAAGGAGGGCTCGGTCAAAGACCTCAAGCCCCTTCTCGACGAAGCCCTGTTCGTGCACCAGAGCACGAACATCGACGAGCTGCTCCGCGCCCTGTCCGAGCGTCACCTGTACATGGCGATCGTCACGGACAACTACGGCGGCACGCTCGGCATCGTGACCGTGGAAAACATTCTGGAGGAACTGGTCGGTGAGATCTGGGACGAGGATGATGTGGCCGAGGAGCCGATCCTCACGCTGCCGGACGGCAGCATCCTGGCCGACGCCGACGAACATGTGGAGGATGTCTTCGACTACATGGACTACGAAGACCCCGAAGACAACGAAGAGCTGGTCAACACCCTGATGGGCGAGTGGGCCTACGAGCAGTTCGTGGAGATCCCGAAGCCCGGCGCGTCCTTCCGCTACCATGACCTGAAGGTCATCGTCGCGTCCGTCGAGCACAACCGGATCCGCAAACTGCGCGTCATCCGGCAGGCGCCGTCAGAAGACAAGGGAGGTGAAAACGCATGAGCGCCATCCCTGTACTGATCGCCGGCATCATCCTGTGCATCGCCGGCTCCGCCTTCTTCTCCGCCTCGGAGATGTCTTTCTCCTCCTGCAACGAACTGCGGCTGGAGAACCTCAGTGAGGACGGAGACCGCAAGGCCTCCCGCGCACTCTATATCGTGCGCCATTTTGACGACGCTCTGAGCGCGATCCTGATCGGCAACAACCTGGTCAACATCGCGTCCTCGTCGCTGTGCTCGGTCCTGATCATCCTGCTGACCGGCGGCAGCGCGTACACCTGGGTCGGCACGGCCGTGATCACCGTGCTGGTCATCATCTTCGGCGAGACCATGCCGAAGATCATCGCGAAGAAGAACGCCAACCGCCTGGCCATGAACAATTCCGGGCCGGTGCGGCTGCTGATGATCCTGTTTCTTCCGCTGATCCGGCTCGTGGTCGGTGCCATTTCCCTGCTGACGAGCCGGCTGAAGGGTGAGAGCCCCGAGGACGGGGAGGCGGTCGAGGAGCTGCAGTCGATCATCGACACGGCGAAGGACGAATCCGTGCTGGACGAAGGCTCCTCGGAGCTGGTCAAGGCAGCCATCGATTTCCCGGAGGTCCCGGCCTACGAGGCCATGACCGCCCGCGTGGACATGGAAGCCATCGACATCAGCGACGACTGGGAGAAGATCCTCAGCGACATCGAGGCGTCGAGCCATACCCGCCTGCCGGTGTATGAGGAGAGCCCGGACAACATCATCGGGATCCTGCACCTGAACCATTTCCTGAAGGCCATGACGCAGGACCGCCACGTGGACATCCGCTCGCTCCTGCTCGAGCCGTGCTTCGTCTACAAGACCATGAAGCTCCCGGCCGTGCTCAACGAGCTCAAGCGGACCAGCCAGCATCTGGCGATCGTCTCCGACGAGTACGGCGGCACGCTGGGCGTGATCTCGATGGAGGACGTCCTCGAGCAGATCGTCGGCGACATCTGGGACGAGACCGATGACGTCGAGGAAGACCTCGTGCAGCGCAGCGACGGCCGCTACGAGGTGGACGGCGACATGCCGCTCTCCGACCTGCTGGAACTGTGCGGCATCAATGAAGACGACTTCGAAGCCGACTCCAACACCGTCGGCGGCTGGACCCTGGAGTGCTTCGGCACCTACCCCCAGCCCGGCGCCACGATCACCCGCGACGGCTTAGAACTCACCGTCCTCGCCATGGACGGCCGCCGCGTCGAGAAAGTGCTGGTGCGCAAGCTCGAGGAAGAAGACGAGCCGAAGGAAGACGAAGCCGATTCCAAACCGAAGCACCGCGAGGCGTCGGATAACGAAAACTAAATCCGAATGAGTCAGACAAAACAAGCGATGGGCCTGAAAAGCGCCCATCGCTTGTTATTATTTATATAACTACGCGAAGCTGCGAAGCAGCCAGCGCCCCCGGCCGTCGCCCCGGCGCCGGCGCGTCACAGAATACTGATCCACACCAGCACGCCCAGCACCAGCACGATCCCGACGCACGTCATCATCATCGCAAATGTAAAGCTGTCTGTCAGCGGCCGCACCGCCTCGCGTGTCTCGCCCGCGGCCCGCCGGAGCCACCCGGCCTTCACCTCGCCGCCGCGCACCGGCATCTCCCGGACCGCCGTGTGCCGCAGCAGCGCCACCAGCGCATCCGTGCCGTCCGCCAGTGCCCGCGCCGCGACCTCCGCGCCGTACAGGATCCGCCTGCACAGCGGCGCGAGCACCTTGTTCTCGCCGAACACCGCCGCCACCGCGCCTAGCGCTCCCGGCAAAATCTTCGTCAGCAGCGGCCGGTACACACGCTCCTCCAGGTCCAGCCCCGCCGGCCACCGGTCGACATAGCGCGTCCCCCGCCGCATCAGCACCCGCCGCACAAAGAAGACATACAGCAGCGCCCCGATCAGCAGCGAGATCAGCCCGCCCTTAAGGCTCTCCCACGAGAACGCCGAGAAATGCGCGATCGCATCGCTCCCGGTCATCACCGCCGCCAGCCTCTTCATGACCGCCGGCTGCCCGAGCACGACCATCAAAAGCGAAGAACCGACGATCGTCAGCGTGCTCAGCCCATTCATGCACTTCGGCGAGGCGTCAAACTCCGCCTGCTTCTTCGCATCCGCATTCTTCTCGACAAACAGGCAGATAAAGAGCTTCAGCATATACGCAAACGTGCACCCGCCCGAGAAGAGGAAGATCCACTCCACCGCGCGAAGCAGCAGCGCCAGAGACGCGATCTCATGCACCCCCTCGACGATGCCCTCATGCAGCAGCGTCTTGCTGATATACCCGTTAAAGAGCGGCACACCGCTGATCCCGAGCGCGCCGAGCGCGAAGGCAACGGCGAGCGGCTTCTTGCTGCGCCCCCAGCCCTTGATCTCATTGAGCTCCAGCGCGTGCAGGTTCATGACCACCACGCCGGCCGCCATGAACAGCGTCAGCTTGATCAGCGAGTGATTGACCATGTGCAGCATCGTACCCGAGAGCGCCGTCATCGCGCCCTCCTCGCTGCCGGCGGCCAGGAGGAGCACACTCATGCCCGTGCCCGTCAGGATGAAGCCGATCTGCGACATCGACGAGCAGGCCAGCGTCCGCTTCAGGTTCACGGAGAACAGCGCGAGCAGAGCGCCGAGCACCATCGTGATCACGCCGAGCACCAGCACCACGAGTCCGTACGCCGTGCTGCCGAAGAACGCCTCCAGGCTCGTCATCAGGATGCCGTACACACCGACCTTCGTCAGGATGCCCGAGAGCAGCGCCGACGCCGGCGACGGTGCGACCGGGTGGGCCTTGGGCAGCCACACATGCACCGGGAACATACCGGCCTTCGCGCCGAAGCCGAGCAGGATGCACAGGCCGGCCGCGAAGACGAGGCCGGGGGGATCGGAGGCGGCGACCGCTTCAGCCATTTCCGAAAATGTCAGAGTCCCGACCGCATACCGCATCATTAAAAGGCCCATGAACAGCACCAGCCCGCCGATCACGGCGATGAACAGGTACGTGTAGCCCGCCGAGACCGCCTCCTGCGTCTCCTCGTGGATGACCCACGTGAAGGACGTGAAGGACAGGATCTCGAAGAACACGAACGCGGTCATCAGATCCGCGGAGAGCATCACGCCCTCCGTCGCGCCGAGCGTGACGAGGACGAAGAACCAGTAACGGTTCAGGTTCTCGCGCTCATGCGCAAAATATTCCAGCGAGAAGAGCCCCGTGCCGGCCCACATCAGGGCGGTCACGACCGCGTACGCGGCGCGGAAGCCGTCCGTCGTAAAGTGCAGGCCGCCGGCCAGGATCCCTCCGATATCGAGGGACGGCCGCGCGCCGGCGATCATCAGCGCCAGCACCAGCGCCGCGACGCCCACCGCCGCAGCGAAGGCATCGCGGGCCTTCTCATTGTTCCGTCCGAGGCTGCAGGCGCCAAACGCACACGCCATCGGCCCGAATACCAGCAGAGTGATCAGCATACCGATCCTCCTTCGTAGCTGTAAAATGCATGTAGGCGGGACACGCACCGGGCGGTCCCGTTGTGTTTCTCAGAGGTTTTATCCGCCGGCAGACAGCCGGCAGCCTTACATGGCCGCAGCCGCTAAGGCCCGGAGCCAGTTCAGGATCGGACCCGGCCAGACGCCGAAGACCACATTCACCACGCTGAAGACGGCGATCGGGAGCAGCATCAGCAGGCCCGCTTCCGTCGCGCTGCCCTCCTCGCTGTAGCGGTCCTTGCCCTGCATCGGGAAGAACGCCCGCACGCTGACGGTCAGCGAGTACATCGCGCACAGGAACGCCGAGACGATCAGCGCCGCGACGCCCGTAAGGGCCAGCGGCGTGCCGAGCTGCGCGCCCGCGACGAAGAGCTGCCACTTCGAGATAAAGCCGCAAAACAGCGGGATGCCGGTCAGCGACAGGGCCCCGAGGGTATAGAACGTACATGTCAGCGGCATCCGCCTCCCCACGCCGTTGATCTCATAGATGTACTCATGCCCCGTCTGGTGCATGAACGCACCCGCGCACATGAACAGCGTGATCTTGATGATGCCGTGGAACAGCATATGCGCCATCCCGGCCATCAGGCCCGCCTCCGACAGCAGCATCACGCCGAAGAGCATGTAGGACAGGTTGCTGACCGTCGAGTAGGCCAGCCGCCGCTTGAAATGCCGCTCCTTCAGCGCCATCACCGCCGCGTACACCAGCGTGAACTCCGAGAACAGGAGACCCACCGTCTGCGCCGGCGTGCCCGCGAGGATCTCCGTGCCGTAGACGTAGTAGGTCATGCGCGTGATCGCGAAGACACCGGAGTTGACGACGGCGACCGCGTGCAGCAGGGCCGTGACCGGTGTCGGCGCCACCGACGCCGTCGGCAGCCACTCATGCAGCGGGAAGACCGCGGCCTTGACGCCGAACCCGAAGAAACCGAACAGGAACGCCACCTGCAGGATGCTCTGACTGTAGTCTGCGTTCAGGCTGCCGCCCGGCAGGAAGTTGCCGCCCTGTCCCGCGACCGTGGACATCACGACCGCGAAGAAGGCCAGCGACGCGCCGCCGATCGTGTAGGCGGCGTACTTGCGCCCCGCGTAGAGGCTGTCGTGGTCCTCGTAGTGCACGACCAGCGGGATCGTGACGAGGGTCAGCATCTCGAAGAAGACATAGAGCGTCGTCATGTTCGACGCGAAGGCCACGCCCAGCGTGACGCCGTAGGTCGCCACGAAGAACGCGAAGAACAGGTTCTTGCGCCGCGACTCACGCATGTACTCGAACGCGTACAGCATGACCAGCGGCCACATCAGGGAGACCATCCCCGCGAAGAGGCGCGTCAGGTCATCCACATGGAAATCGATCGAGAACCCGCGCGTGAAGGAATAGACCTCCACCCAGCCGGGGTCTTCGACCAGCACGATCCAGACCAGGACGCTCGTCAGACAGACGATCCCCTCCGCATAGAGATTCCGCGTCAGGTCTTTCTTAAAATGCAGCGGAAGGATCGCCAGCCCGCCGAGGATCGGCAGCAGAATGACGACCAGATAAATCAGCGCTCGCAAGCTTCCACCCCCCGTCCGTCAGGCCCCGAAGCCGATCCGATTCAGCAGTGACGTGCCGAAGAGACCGACCAGGAGGGCGACCGCACACAGCACCGCCATCGGGATCGTCATGAGCTTCGGAGCTTCCTCCATTTCCCCGGTGGATGTGTTCTCGAAGTCACGTCCCGGGAAGAAGGCGTCCACCACGACCGGGAAGAGATACCCGGCCGTCAGGAGCGCGGAGATCAGCAGGATCACCGGCGCCAGGAAGCGGAAGATGCCCGCGGAGGAGCCGATCGCCGCCGAGGCGATCACCCATTTGCTCAGGAAGCCGCCCATCGGCGGGATGCCGACCAGCGACAGCGACGCGATCATGAAGCACCACATCGTCACCGGCATCGTGCGTCCGACGCCGCGCAGGTCGCGCACGTCGCGTTTGCCCAGCTTATAGATGAAGACGCCGGCCGCCAGGAACAGGCAGCCCTTCGACGCCGCGTGGCTCATCAGGTGGAGCAGGCCGCCGCGCAGCCCCTCGTCCGAGAGGAACGACAGGCCCAGCAGGATATACGAGATCTGGCTGATCGTCGAGTAGGCCAGGCGCTTCTTCAGGATCTTCTCCTGGAAGGCCATCGTCGAGCCCATGAAGATCGTCAGCATGCAGATCACCATCCAGGTGTACTGCACCCAGGTGCCGCGCAGGAAATCCGTGCCGACCGAATAGTAGACCAGGCGGATCACCGCGATGACACCGGCCTTCGCGATGATGCCCGACAGCAGGGCCGACGCCGGCGCCGGCGCGATCGGATGCGCCGTCGGCAGCCAGCCGTGCATCGGGTACATACCGGCCTTCGTGCCGAAGCCGACGATCGCGGCAAAGACCGCCGCGAGCAGCACGCCCTCATGACCGGACAGCTTCGCCGCGTCGAGCACGCCGCCGCAGACAAACGTCCCGTCGCCGGCCGTGTAGTAGTACGTGAAGAACACGCCGAGCAGGCCGAGCAGCGCGCCCGCGATCGAGTAGAAGAGATATTTCAGGCCGGCCGCGATCGCGTCTGAGTTCATCTCATGCAGCACGAGCGGGACCGACGTGAGCGTCGCCATCTCGAAGCAGAAGTACAGCGTCACCAGATTTGCTGCGAAGCAGACCGAGATCATCGCCCCGAAGGACAGAAAACAGAACGCGAAGAACATCGCCGGCCGCTCTTCCATCTTCATGTACTCGAAGGCGTAGAAGCAGACCGCCGTGTAGAGAATGAGCACCGCGATCAGCGCCCACCGCCCGAGACTGTCCGGCCGGAAGCTGAGCGTCACCCGCTCCGCAAATGTCAGTACCGTGACCGTCCCCGACGTCATCATCGCCGCGATGCTGATGAGGTCCGTGACCGCCAGCACGGCGATGTACCGCACCGACCGCTCCTTCTCTCCGGCGGCCGGCATCAGCGAGCAGATCACGCCGGCGATCGCCGGGAACAGGATTGCCAATATCTGAAGCATGTCTCCCCCTCCTTTAACTGAACATGCCGATCCCGCGGCGCACCAGATCCACCACGACCCAGGACCAGAGTCCGAGGAAGAGGTTCAGGGCCGTCAGCACGGCCATCGGGATGTTGTAACCCGCGCGGTGATGGGCGCGCACGTCCGCCTTGTCGGCGTACTCCGTCTCCCCGCCGGGGAGCGAATAGATGCGGATCACCGTCCGGATGAAATAGATCGCATTCAGCATCGAGCTCGCGGCCAGGACCAGCATGACCAGGATCAGCTTGATCTGACTGCCGTTGTCCACCGCCGCTTGCGCGAAGAGCAGCTTCGAGGAGAAGCCCGCGAAGATCGGGATGCCGATCATCGACAGGGCGCCCACCAGGAAGAAGAACCCCGCGTCCCGGTCGCGCAGCGCGCTGCCGGTCAGCTTCTTGAACTGCAGGCTTCCGCCCGACACCTCCGCCAGGCGCGGCGTCGTCAGGAAGAGCATCGACTTGGTGACCGCGTGTGCACAGACATGGAACAGCGCCGCCAGCATGCCGGCGAAGCCGCCCAGGCCGATCCCCATGTAGATGTAGCCGATCTGCGCGGTCGAGGAGAAGGCCACCATGCGGTTGATGTTCCGCGCGTACATGGCCTGCACCGAGCCGAAGATGATGCCGCACATGCCGAGCACCAGCAGGATGTTCTGGATCGGCATCTGAGCCAGCACATCGATCCCGATGACGCGGTAGTAGATCTTGATCAGCAGGAAGATGTACGCCTTCGAGACCAGCGAGGAGAGGATCGACGCCGAGCACGGCGTGGCCCATCCGTAGGTATCCGGCATCCAGAAATGGAACGGGAAGAGCCCGCTCTTGATCGCCAGACCGATCGTCAGGATCCCCACGGAGACCGTGAGCACCGGCTGGTACGCCGGGTCGGCCCAGAGCTCCGCGATCGTCTCCTGCATCGGGATCATCAGCAGGTGGCCCGTGATGTCGTACAGCAGCACGACGCCCAGCAGGTACAGGCCCGAGCCGACGAGGTTCATGATCATGTACCGCATGGCCGCCAGCGTGGTCCGGCCGATCTCGCGGACGATCAGGATGCCGCAGCTGGTCAGCGTCAGGATCTCCAGGAAGACGTAGCCGGTGAAGATATCGTTCGTCCAGACCAGCGCCATGAGGGCCGCCGTCATGAGGTTGATCAGGGTATAGTAGAGATTGACCTTGCTCGGATCCATGTCTGTCTCGACGAAGCGGTACCCCGCGAAGACCGAGCAGATCATGACGATCAGAAACAGCAGGCCGATCAGGGCTTCC
>Ga0065708_1006725_pt1 | contig 12296 bp, 5 predicted proteins | sample Hoacrofraction12_2_FD_59095 | JGI IMG/M metagenome (GOLD analysis project Ga0065708, IMG submission 59095) | Hoatzin crop microbial communities from Cojedes, Venezuela, sample from fiber fraction 12 v1 | ecosystem: Host-associated > Birds > Digestive system > Esophagus > Crop | place: Venezuela... | reverse complement strand
GCTAAGTGCCTCAAAATAAGCCTTGTCGTGGGTCAGAGCGGCCACATCGGCAACACCAGAATAGAGATAGCCTGCGCGAACTGCGTGACCTACAATCTCATCCTGCTCCAGAATGGGCTTATGGTCCTGGCTATAAGCGCTGAGCTTGTGCCCGTCAGTGCCACGGCCGGTTTCCTCCACAAAATACTTGGCGGTCTTGAGGTATTTCTCATCCCCTGTTACCTTATATAATTTAGCAAGGGCCATTTCGGCGATAGGATGGCCTGAGGGGCGGTGAATCTGCCCTTCATCGGGGCCGAAGGTCTTGCAGACAAGGTCGGCGTTCTTGATGGCAACATCCAGCAGATTGCGTTTGCCGGTTGCCTGATAATGGGCAACTGCAGCCTCAATCAGATGGCCGCTATTATAGAGCTCGTGACTGTTAATCTTCTCCCATTTGGAGGTTCCCCACCAACCTGAGAGCCTATAGCACTTGTTTATAACGCAGGTGGTCAGATAGCCGTCAGGCTCCTGTGCCGATGCTATAATGGCAATCAGCGAATCCAGCCTCTTATCCAGAGCAGCATCGTAATGTGCTGCAAGTGAATAACTTGCACCTTCGATTACCTTGTAAGGGTCGGTATCATCGAAGGAGAAATCCCCGCGATGCTCCCCTTCCTTGAGACCTCCAGCGATGGCAAAATTGTCAAAACGGCCGTTGATGTCGCACTGGTAGAGCGCGGCAGGAATGGTCACCGTGCGGTTGGTCTCGATTCTGGGAGCCCAGAAACTGTCGTTAATGTGCGTTGCTGTAAAGGGGACTTCCTTAATGTCGTCCACGCTGGCAGACTGCTGCTTGCACCCTGTCAGAGCAATGAATAGCGCCAATAGGCAGATAGGATAGGTTCGTGTCATCTCTATTTAAAGTGGTTCAAGCTACAAATATACAAATAAAGAGCAAAAGAAAGAACTTTTTAAAAAAAATAAGAACTGTTTGCGTTTTATCAAATAATTTGTAGTAAATTTGCCTTTTGACACAGAGAAACTAAACAACCAGTAATTGTATATGTACCTAAAATTAACTAAAAAAATCGCGCTCTCAGTATTGTGCAGCGTTGTTTTTGCCGTGTCGGCTCTGGCCCAGACCAATGTTAGTGGAAAGGTTACCGATTCCAAGGGCGAACCTATTATCGCCGCTGGAGTAATGGTACAGAACTCCATCAAGGGCACAGTGACCGATATTGACGGTAACTATTCCCTCTCCGGCGTTCCTTCGGACGCTGTACTCGTTTTCTCAGCCATCGGCTACAAGACAAGCGAGCTCCCTGTTAGTGGCAGTGTAATGAATGTAACCCTCGCCGACGACGCCCTGCTTCTGGACGATGCAGTGGTTATCGGTTACGGTACCCAGCGCAAGGGTGATATCACCTCCGCCGTTGCTTCCGTAAAGTCAGAGGACTTCCTCGCAGGTAACATCGGCGACGCGGCCCAGCTCATCAAGGGTAAGGTTGCAGGTCTTAACGTTACCAAGGGCAACGGTGACCCTAACTCATCTTCATCCATTATGCTCCGTGGTGTTACCTCCCTCATGGGTTCCTACACTCCGCTCATCCTCGTTGACGGCGTAGAAGGCAGCCTTGAAACCGTTGCTCCCGAGTCCATTGAGGAGATTTCAGTACTGAAGGACGCATCCGCAGCGGCTATCTACGGTACCCGTGGCGCCAGCGGTGTGATTCTCATCACCACCAAGACAGGTTCCCGCGGCGAGCACCACAACCTCAGCTACAACACTTACGCTTCCATCGCCAACTTCTCCAAGAGGATTGACTTTATGGACGCTGAATTCATCCGCGACCTGATTGCTAACAACCAGTCCCAATATTCGGCATTCTCCGACCTCGGAGCCACCACCGATTGGCTTGACCTCGTTACCCAGACAGGTTTCACCCACAACCACAACATCTCCCTCGAGGGTGGAACCAAGACCATGGCATATTCCGCAAACGTAACATACAAGGACAATGAGGGTGTAATGATCGGTTCCTACGCAAAGGACCTCCGCGCTCAGATGGACATCACCCAGTACCTCTTCGACGACGTTTTGAAGATTAACTTCAACATCCTCAAGAGCCTGAGCAAGAGCGACAACCAGGACAACTACACCATCTACCATCAGGCGGTAATCCGTAATCCAACATCCCCTATTTATACAGACGATGGCGATTACTACGAGCAGAGCTCACCTCTGTATTACTACAACCCTGTTCCTTACAACAAGGAGCACACCGGTGACTATCGTTCAGAGAGCACCCGCCTCACCACCAACATCACGGTAGAGCCCATCAGCGGTTGGCGCACCAACCTCCAGCTCTCCATGAAGCGCGGCAACGGCGTTAACGAATACTACAACACCGCCAAGTACCAGGGCAACCGCTGGAGCGGCATCAACGGCAGCGCAGGCAAGAGTTCCAGCACTTCCACCGAGAACCTCCTCGAGCTCACCACCCAGTACGACAAGCAGATGGACAAGCACCGTTTCTCCGGAATGCTCGGTTACAGCTACCTCTACGAGATGTACGACGGCTTTGGAGCATCCAACTCCGAGTTCTCCACCGACGCATACCTATATAATAATTTGGGCGCCGGCAGGTTCGCTGAAATCCTCAACGACAACCTCAAGACCTACGCAGGCGTATCTTCATACAAGAACGACAGCAAGCTGATCGGTTTCTTCGGCCGTATCACCTATAACTACGACAACCGCTTCAATGTTCTGGCTTCCCTGCGTCACGAGGGTTCCAGCAAGTTCGGAGCCGGCAACAAGTGGGGTAACTTCCCCGCCCTCTCAGTAGGTTGGACAATCTCCAACGAAAGCTGGATGAAGGACATCCGCTGGATTGAGAACCTCAAGGTCCGCGCAGGTGTAGGTAAGACCGGTGTCATCCCCGGCAACTCATACATGAGCCTTCTGGTTTACACCTACGACACTTCCTACGGCAACTACATCACCCCCGACGGCGACTGGAGAGCATCCCTCACTCCTACCCAGAACGCCAACCCCAACCTCAAGTGGGAGACCACTACCGAGTACAACGTGGGTGTTGACTACGGCCTGTTCGAGGGCCGTCTCTTCGGTGCTCTCGATGTTTACTACAAGCTTACCGAAGACCTCCTCTGGACATACTCAGTGCCTGTTCCTCCGAACCTCTACGGCTACACAACCGCTAACGTAGGTTCCATCAGCAACCGCGGTATCGAGTTCATGATCGGCGGCAAGCCCGTCATCACTCCCGACTTTGAGTGGAACACCACCCTCACCCTCTCTCACAACAAGAACATCCTCGAGTCCCTCTCCAACGACCTCTATGAGACTGAAGACTACATCGACGGCGCTTGGACGGAGGAGCCTACCTCAATGTGCGTACAGCGTACCTACATCGGCGGTTCACTCGGCGACTTCTACATGCTTAAGTCCACAGGCCTCGGCACTAAGCGTTCCAACATGGGACTTTGGATGATTGAAGACCCTGAAACAGGCGAATCCACAGGTTTCGTGAGCGGTATGCGTTCATACGACTCCAAGTATCGCCAGTATCTCGGCAACGGTCTGCCCAAGATCAACATCGGTTGGAGCAACACCCTCCGCTACAAGAACCTCGACCTCAGCCTGCAGTTCAGCAGCGCTCTCGGATTCTATATCTTCAACTGCCAGAGGATGTTCTACGAAAACCTGAACATCGGTCTGAACCGCTACAAGAGTGCGGTTGACCCCGTTTACGGAGGTACACTTTCCGCAAACCAGGAGCCTGTAGCAGTCAGCTACTACCTCGAGAAGGGTGACTACCTCAAGCTTGACAACGCCACCCTCGGCTACAACTTCAACACCAAGAAGATTCCTTATGTTGAAAGAGCCCGAGTATTCGTATCCGGCGAGAACCTCTTCTGCCTCACAGGCTACAAGGGCATCGACCCTGAAATGTCCAACAGCGACCAGTTCTCCTTCGGTGTCGACTACCGTAACAAGTACCCTACCATCCGTACTTTCACTATTGGTCTGAACGTAACATTCGGCGATAAGAAATAAGGAGGAAATTGAATATGAAAAAGATACAGAATATATTAGCCAGCGCAGTTTGCATCGCGGTCCTCGCGTTCGCGGGTTCTGCATGTACAAACCTTGACGAGACTGTGTACGATGAGCTGACCCCTGAAAACCTCTCCGGTTCCGACCAGGAAACCGAGGACATGATGGGCAACCTCTACGTGCAGCTCCGCTTCATGTATTGGGCATGGGAAGGCTACTTCGACATCAACGAGGAGAGTTCCGACTGCCTTATGACTCCTTACCGTACCTACGGTGGATGGGGCGCTCAGTACATCAACCTGCATCAGCACGATTTCTACGGCGGTATTCCCCATCTCTATCAGGAGTGGTATTACTGCTACAACGGTATCATGAAGGCCAACCAATTGCTTGAGACTCAGGCAATTATCGACCAGCCTGAGGTTTTCGCCGAGGTTCGCGCCATCAGGTGCCTCTACTACTACATCCTCTTCGACCTTTGGAGGAACATCCCTCTTGAGAAGGACTACGAGGCTACCCTTGAAGCAGGTTATCTCCCTGTTCAGGCACCTCCGGAGGACGTTTGGGACTTCATCTCCACCGAAATCGAGGAGACCATCCCCAACATGCCCACCACCAAGCTCTACGGCCGTATGAACAAATACGCAGCCTGCATGCTTGCAGCTAAAATCTTCCTCAACCACGACGCTTGGCTCAATGGTTTCGAGATCAACGCCAGCCCCAACCTGGTACTTGGCGAATACGCTCAGGCAAACCGCAATTCCAGCAGCGAGTTCTTCGTAACCAACGCCCAGAACGGCAACAAGTGGTACAAGAAGGCTTACGACTACGCCAAGATCGTCACCGACGAAGGTGGATACACCCTTGCCGAGAACTATCTTGACAACAGCCGCTGCACCCTCGACGAGAGTCCCGAAGTTATCTTCGTACTCCCTCTCGACGGTTCAAAGGCAAGTCATAACTATCTGGTTAACAAGTGCTTCGTAGGTAACGGCGGTCAGGCTTACGGCTATGAGGGAACTCCTTGGAACGGCTCTTGCGCCGTGCCTCAGTTCATCCACAGCTACGACCCTGACGACACCCGTCTTACCGACACTTGGGCAATCGGACAACAGTACTACTACTCCGACGGCTTCCCCATCTACATGGAGGACGGCAAGGGCGGTTATGCATCCGAGGCTCTTACCGCTGACGACATCGCTTCCGACGAGAAGCACAACACCCACAACCACAAGGCTGGATACTATCCTCTTAAGTACTACACCGAGGTTCACTCAATCAACTCCCCTGGCGCATACGATATGGAGGGCGCACGCTTCCAGAAGCAGGAAATCGTAGCAGGTACATCCGGCACTTACGGTGACGACGTTTGCTTCTACCGTCTGGCAGACGCAATGTTCATCAAGGCAGAGGTTCTTCTTCGCATCGGCAGCTATGACGGTTGCACCGAGAACGACGCCGCAGAATGGGTATCCCAGGTTCGCGCCCGCGCGTTCGCAAGCACCGACCCTTCAAAGGCTACCCGTACAGTTGCCGACCTCAAGGGTGACAGCGTATACGACTACGGCGTTCGCGAGTGCAGCACCTCAGGTTCCGACAATCCTTACGCCGACTTCTACTATGACAACGAAGGCAACGTAAAGAAGTCTTCCTTCACCACCTATACCGTTGACAACGCCACTACCATCGAACTCGGCGGTCTGCTTGACGACCTTGCATGGGAGTTCGTAGGCGAGCATCACCGCCGCCAGGACCTCATCCGCTTCATGCTTAGCGACGGACGCAACGTATACAACGGAAAGACTTGGTTCTGCCACAAGAACACCATGGACAAGGGCAGATGGGAGCACAACGTATTCCCTATCTACAGCGAGTTCGTACAGTCCAACGTTAACATCATTCAGAATTACGGTTATTCCGACGAGGCTGATTCAAGCCAGCCTTCGGGAGACTAGAAATATACTAAATCCGAACCGAAAGTAATTAATTATTAACCATTTAAACCTTTTAAAGTAAATGAAAAAGTACTTATTCATTCTTGCAGCCGTAGCACTCTGCTTCACCGCTTGTAAGAAAAACAATGACAACAAGGACAACAACAAGTCCACAGTTGGCCAGGACACTGAAATCACCATCAATGTTCCCGTATCCGTTGTTCACAACGTAGGTGACGTTAACTGGTACGCAAACTATGCAACCGTTGACCCCGCTCAAGTAGCAAAGGGCCTTGGCATCAGCACCGAGGAGCTCTTCTACGCTCTTGGAACAGTAAACAACGAAGATACTTGGCAGACCGGTATCTCATCTCAGGAATGGGACGACACAAAGACCACCATCCATGTTCAGTACGGTATCGCCAACAAAAACGATACTATGAACGGTCTGGATTGGACTCCTTGTACCTCCAACAACTTCGGTCACTGGCTCACCGCAAACGGAAGCAAGACCTACTGGAGCGAGCTTAGCGAGGACGCATCCGAGAACGTTTACTGGTATATTGAGAACGCATGCTGGTATTGGGGCAAAGACCTTGACGATTCCGCTACCCTTGAGGAATACGGCTATGAGTCAAAGTCCGATGTTCTTGAGAACATGTTCACATACGCGATTGGTTTCAACCCTACAGGTCTTACCAACGAGGGTGACTCATACAAGGCTACCGAGGTTCTCCTCTACACCGACGAGGAAGGCGGCGAGCACTATGTATTCATTGAATTCGACGTTGACATCACCAGCTTCGTTGACCCTGAGGCCGGCAAGTATGATTCTTCAAAGCGTCAGAGCGGCACCTTCAACAAGACCTACACCGAGACCGTATCCGCAGCTAGCGGCTACACTGGCGTTTATGTTGACCTTACCGAACTTCAGGACATCCTTCAGATGACCAAGCTCGAGATTTCTTCAGCACTTACCGAGGGCACTCTCACCGCACAGGGCTACGTTGCAGGCGAGGCCGTTGACAACAACGCAGGCGGTTTCTGCGGCAACTGGATGGACATCGACGGCAACCTCACCGGCTGGGGCGCTAGCGCAATTCTTTGCGTTGAGACATCCGTTGACAGCGACAACTTCCAGACCCACATCTGCACATACGCAGATGCTGATAACGTCGTTTCTACCGCAATCGGCAAGAGCTACACCTACAAGCAGGTTCTTACCTATTTAGACACCATCATCAACCTCAACTTCAACGTTACTATCGCTGAATAAGCATATCGTATGAATTTCCGCAAAAGCCAAGGGCTTCCCTTGGCTTTTGCTTTAATTAAAAAAGAAAATGAGAAAATCCCTGTTATTCCTAGGTCTGGTATCGGCAATCATCATCTCCTGCAAAGGCAACAGTGAGGATAATTACGATTCCACCTTCAATTTTAACAACGGTACCGAAGTTACCCTTGGCAGCGCCGTAGGGTCCAAATCCACCCTGACCTTTACCGTGGACTACGAATGGAGTCTGGACATTCCTTCGGACGCCCAGTCCTGGCTCGCTGTAGACAAGAGTTCGGGAAGAGCGTCCCGAAGCGTTCTGCTTACCTTCAGTGCCTTGGAGGAAAACACGGGTGAAGAGCGCACGGCCCAATGTACCCTGAAGGCCGGCAAGAACAAGGAGACGATTACCGTTACCCAAAAACGGGCCGCTGTAATCCTCACAGCAAGCGAGGTGCAGGACTACGACAAGATTTACAAGCCCTCGGAATTCAACTACGATTGGCTGCGAAGCGACGTTACATGGTCGTTCTGCCGAAGCAAGCAGAGCGAGCACTTTATCGTATTCTGGGGCTATGACTATGGAGAGTATGGACTTTATGGTGACAGAGTCGGCGAGGAGAACACCTCCCCCGCTACCCTGAAGAGTACCGACACCTATTATGTAGACATCGACGACCTTCTGGAAAAGGCCGAAGAGTTCTACCGCGTCAACATTGACGAACTTAAATTCGCAGATACCGAGAGCGGAAAATCCAATCTCAACAAATATAAAATGGAGATTTACATTCTCCACCAGAGCGAGTGGCTGGCAACCGGCGGCGGCTATGACGATGTCATCGGCGCCCTGTGGATCAACCCCAGCACCTGCAAGCCCGTGGGCAGTACAATCGCCCACGAAATCGGCCACAGCTTCCAGTACATGGTTTACGCCGACCAAATCGCGAACGGCGCCAACAAGGACTATAGCACAGGCTGGCGCTATAGCATCGGCCAGGGTTGCGGCTTCTGGGAGCAGTGCGCTCAGTGGCAGAGCTACCAGTCCTACGCCGAGCAGGCGTTCAGTTCCTACAATTTTACCGTGTTTATCGAGACTTGCTCCCGCCACTTCATCCACGAGCATCAGAGGTATGCGTCCTACTTCCTCCAGTGGTACTGGGCCGAGAAGTACGGAGTTCAGGAAATCGGCGAACTCTGGAGAGAGTCCAAGTCTCCCGAAGACCCTTGCGAGACCTACATGCGCAAACATTCCCTCAGCGTCGCTGAGTTCAACAACGAAATCTACGAATACGCAGCCAAATGCGCTACTTGGGACTTTGACGTCGAGGCCACAAATCTTTACGAGGGCCAGCTCACCGGCGTTACCCAGAGTGTTCGCGACTTTGGCAAGGATTATATAGGAAAGATAGGTTGGAAGGGGTCCTACGACTCCTCTACCGGCTATTATAGCGTCGACCCTTCACTAGCTCCCGAGGCAACGGGCTTTAACCACATTCGCCTGAATCTTCCCGAAAGCGGGTCTAACATCACCGTTAACTTCACGGGCATGCCCAACGCAAGCGGCTATCAGAGCGTCAGCACCCCTGCCAACGCTGGTTGGACCGTCGGATACGTCGCCTTGCTTGAAGACGGAAGCAGAGAATACTCCGACCCTGTTCTCATTACCTCTTCAGCAGATGTATCCTATTCTGTACCAAGCACTTGCAAGAAGCTTTGGTTCGTTGTGGCATGCACTCCCAGCGTCTACATGACCCACGAATGGGATGAGGATGATACCAATGACGAGCTCTGGCCATACAAGGTTAAGCTCAACAACACCGACCTCTTCGGCAACATCACCTTCACTGGAGACGAGACACCTAAGAGCATCACTATCGAGCACAATATCAGTACCTCCGCCGCTGCCGGCTATTCAGGTTCATCCTACACTCTTAGCGATGATGACCTGGTAGACATGGCCTACGCATTTGTACTTCAGCCCAGTGAAATTCAGGCCAAGATTCCATCTGACCGAAGCAACGTAGCCTCGGGCGAGGTGAAGTTCGCCGCCGTTGAGACCTCCGGTCTGTCCTACAACTATACCGCCAACGGCTATGGCTTCTGGTTTGCTGCCGACGGTTCCGTTGCAGCCTGGAGCAGCGCATATACCTATTGCGAGTTCGCTCCTTCCACCTGGACCTTCCAGTTCGGCATCCACCCTACCCGCTATACCGAGGGCAACCTTAAGGTCGGAGACGTCTACACCCAAAAGATGGCTCTGGTTTACGGCGATTACACAGTGACATTTAAATTTAACGTAACTATAACAGAATGAAAAGATTAATCTTTCTTTCGCTGGCCATCTTGGCCACCATTTGCTCTTGCGGCAGCAAGGAAACCGTAGATGACTATGATGCAACCATCAACGTATCGGGCAACATCAGCAACATCAACCTTCTTGCGGACGAGGGCGCGAGCTATACCCTTTACTTTTCCTGCGACCATAATTGGAAAGTACAGAACGTAAGCGACGATTGGCTGAGTTTCAGCGAGAAGTCGGGTGACGGCGGACGTAGCGAGCACTTCACCATTACCGCCGAGGAAAACGAGAACACGACCACCAGAAAACTCACTTTTGACATTGTTTCCGGCGCCAACAGCAAGACCATAACCGTCATTCAGGCTGTCAAGGCCCTGGTTCTTACCGAAGCCGACATCGAAGACTTCGACAAGTACTACAAGCCCGCCGAGTTCAGCAGCATGGATATGCTCCGCAGCGACTCCAAATGGAGTTGGTGCCGCAGCAAGCAGAGTGAGCACGCCATCGTATTCTGGGACAAGAAATACGGCGAGTACGGTCTCTACGGCGAGAGAATGGGTCAGGAGAACACCTCCCCCAGCACCTGCAAAAAGTCTTCAATGCGTGTAGATATCGACGACCTGCTCTACAAGGCAGAGCTATTCTATGAAATGAATGTCCATACTCTGAAGTTCGTGGATATCGATGCAGGCGACCAGTGCTGTCTGAACAAGTACAAGTTCGAAATTTACCTCATTTATCAGGACGAGTGGCTTGCTACCGGTTCTGGCTATGACAACAAGATTGGCGCACTTTGGGTTAATCCTAGCACCTGCCAGCCCGTTGGTAGCACCATCGCTCATGAGATTGGTCACAGCTTCCAGTATATGGTTTACTGCGACTATCTGCTCCGCGGTGGCACCGACAATAGCAAGGGCCCCGGTTGGCGTTATGGCTATGAGTCCGACGGCAGCGGTGGCAACGCATTCTGGGAGCAGAGCGCCCAGTGGCAGAGCTACCAGAACTTCGACGAGAACAACAATTACATCCCTCAGGCATTCGTAGATTACTATGCAAGTGCTTATTTCTCAAGCACTTATATGCATGTAATGCACGAGAATCCCCGTTACTCCAACTACTTCATCCATTGGTGGTGGGTTGAGGCTGCAGGCAACGACCTGAGCTTCATCGGCAAGCTCTGGAACGAGGCTGTATACCCTGAAGACCCTTGCGAGACCTACATGCGTTTGATGGGTATGGATGTAGCTGCCTTCAACGACGATTTCTGGAAGTATGCTGCCCACATGACCACCTTCGACACCGAAATTCTGCGTGAGTACGGTGCAGCATACGTTGGCAAGCAGTGCATCACCGACTTCAGCACAGTGGATGGAGCCTACAGGGTATCCACCACCCACGCTCCCGAGTCCTGCGGCTACAACAGCATCAAACTTAATGTTCCCGATGCCGGCGAAACCGTTACCGTTAATTTCCAGGGACTTACAAGCGTAGATGGATATAACTGCGGCAGTGCTGCCAAAGCAGGATGGCGTTATGGCTTCGTGGCTTATATGAGCGACGGCACCAGCCAGTACAGCGAGATTGGCAATAGTGCTACCGGTTCCCTGAGTTACACCGTTCCCAGCGGAACTTCCAAGCTCTTCCTGGTTGTAACAGGTGCTCCCAAGGAGTACGAGCGTCACCCTTGGGGCGATGAGAGTACTTCCAAGGATGCCCGCTGGCCTTACCAGTTCACTCTGGACGGCACGGACATCTATGGCAATGTTACCTTTGACGGCACCGAGACTCCTCATAATGTAAGTTTCACCCAGAGCGTTACTCTTAGCTACGATGCTAGTGGCTACACCGGCACATACGTTGAGATTGACGCCGTGGCTCTTGCTAAAGCATTTGTGCTCCAGCCTTCGGACATCTTCTCCAAGATTAGCTCTTCCAGCCCTAGCGGCGGCACTATTAAGTACTATGGTGTAAATGCCGATGGCAGCTACTACAAGTCGGGCTATACCGCAAATACCGGTTTCTGGTACAACAATAGTGGCAATGTTGACACCTGGTCCAACGGCTTCCTCTATAGCGAGTTGGATACCAGCGGCATGCAGTTCTATGTTGGCCAGTACCCTGGCAAGTGCAAAGGCAGCAGCACCATCATCCGNCAGGCCTTTGTCTACACCAAGGACGGCACNGACTACACCGCNANCTTCACCTTTAATGTGAGCGTTAAATGAGAAAACACTTGATTCTTGCATCACTGTCCATTGTGGCAGTGATGCTTGTTTCCTGTAAGAAGGAAGACGCGGCGCTGAAGGAATACAACAGCGCGGAAAAGGGCTATTTCACCGAATGGCCCTCGTACAACCCCACTATCCACTACAACTTCAACGATGAGAACGCAGGCATCGCCGAGCCGACCAAGAACCTCCCCTACTCTTCCAACCTCTATAGGGTGGTATCAGATGGGTATTGGTCCTTCTTTATCGGCAAGAATGCCAATTCTCTGGTGAAGGACAATGACGATGCGGCATACGCAATGCTGAAGCAGCTGAATGAGGACTTTGCCTATATCACCGATGTAATGGGCTGGCCCCGCGACTACTGCGTGCAGCAGGGTTATCGCAGTGCCGTTTTCCTCTTTGGAAGCGGCCTCAGCACCGATTCTGCATCCAATACCGACAAGGGTGGCTGGCAGAGTGCCGTCACCGTTAACGGCAAGTCATGGCCTATCATCCT
>Ga0065708_1040275_pt1 | contig 12314 bp, 5 predicted proteins | sample Hoacrofraction12_2_FD_59095 | JGI IMG/M metagenome (GOLD analysis project Ga0065708, IMG submission 59095) | Hoatzin crop microbial communities from Cojedes, Venezuela, sample from fiber fraction 12 v1 | ecosystem: Host-associated > Birds > Digestive system > Esophagus > Crop | place: Venezuela... | reverse complement strand
GCGGTAGAATCCGCCGGCAAGCCCCAGCTGCTGCTGATGTACTCTTCCGACCTTGTAAAAGCCGGCAAGAACGCAGGTGCCGACATCCGCGAGGCCGCCAAGTTCATCCAGGGCGGTGGCGGCGGACAGCCCGGCCTTGCCACTGCAGGCGGCAAGAATCTTGCAGGACTTCAGGACGCACTCGATAAAATGATCGAAAAGATTTGAAAAAGCTCGACAAGTTCATAGTCACCGGATTTATCGGACCTTTCATCGGAATCCTTGCCATCGCCATCTTTATCCTGGTGATGCAGTTCCTGTGGGTTTATGTCGATGAACTTGTCGGTAAGGGCCTGGGTTTCAGGGTAATACTGGAATTCATGTTCTGGGGAGCCTGCACCGTGCTGCCCCTTTCGCTGCCGCTTGCGACCCTGCTCTCCTCGATGATGACGGTAGGGCAGATGTCCGAGCACAACGAACTGATGGCCATCAAAAGTGCGGGTATCTCCCTCGCCAGGGTGCTGCGCCCGCTGACCATTGTAGCAATATTCATCAGCATTCTAGCGCTCTATGTCGGTAATATTGTGGTGCCGAAGGCGGTGGACCAAATCTACACCCTCCGCGACGATATCGCCCGCACCAAGAGCGAGATAAAAATCCCCTCAGGCATCTTCTACGATGGTATTGAGGGTTATATTCTTAGGGTAGAGAACAATAACGAGGATACCGGAATGATGTACGGAGTGATGGTCTATGACCACACTTCCGGCAAGGGCAACAACGCCCTGATGATGGCGGATTCTGCAACGATGAAGCTGTCGAAGCGCAAGGACTATCTGACCTTTACCCTCTACAGCGGAGCCAACTATCAGGAAAACAACTCCCGCCACGGCAGGGATACCACCCGCGAGCTGCAACATATTGATTTTCAGAGGCAAGAGCTAGTGATTCCACTAAAGAATTACAATTTCGAAAAGTCCGATTCCAGCCGCTTCGGCGACCAGATTCGAGCCCTGAGGATGTCGCAGCTGGAGTATAACAAGGACTCCCTCACAATCCAGGTGCAGGAAGCTATGGATAAGCAGTATTCCACCATGCGCACCGGCGGCAACTTCACCTACCGCAGCCAGCTGGATACAGCCAAGAGGGTTGAGGGCAGGGCGCTCTATTCCCAGGATGAAAATTATCTGGAATGGAACGACCTTAACAAGAAAATCAGCGCCTACGAAAAGGCCCGCGACAATGCCAAGAGGATGGAAGGGGAGATAAATTCCTACCGAAACGAGTCCTCCCAATACACATCAACGCTGCGCAAGACCAGCACAGAGTTCTACAAGCGCTTCGCCCAGGCCCTGGCCTGCTTGATACTCTTTTTTATCGGTGCGCCGCTGGGTGCGCTCATCAAGAAGGGTGGCCTTGGCACCAGCGCAATCATCTCGGCACTCTTCTTCGTGCTGTACTGGGTTGTGGACATCACCGGCACCAAACTGGCCAAGGACGGTGCCACTCCCGCCGCTGTGGGTGCCTTCGTTTCGGCCATTGTGCTGGGCCCCATTGGGGCATTCCTAACCGTCAGGGCAATAAATGATTCGTCTATGCTAAAGAATGATGGCTTTGCAGGCTGGTGGCGCAAGTTCAAGAGCCTTATTGCCCGCAAGTTCAAGCCGAAGAGGATTGTATTCATGGGTACACCTGAATTCGCTGTGGCATCGCTGGATGCCCTGGTTCAGGCCAAGTACAATGTTGTGGGCGTTGTGACCGTAGCTGACAAGCCCAGCGGCCGCGGCCTGAAGATGAACGAAAGTGCGGTGAAGAAATATGCGGTAGAGCACAATCTCCCCGTGCTGCAACCCGACAAGCTGAAGGACCCTGAATTCCTGGAGGCCCTTGCCGCCTGGAAGGCGGATATCTTTGTGGTTGTAGCGTTCAGGATGCTGCCTGAGGTGGTTTGGACCATGCCGAAGCTGGGAACATTCAACCTGCATGCCGCCCTGCTGCCTCAGTATAGGGGTGCCGCTCCTATCAACTGGGCAGTTATCAACGGCGAAAAGATAACCGGCGTTACCACCTTCATGATCGACAAGAACATCGATACCGGTGGAATCATCCTGCGCGAAGAGTGCCGAATTTCCCGTGAGGACACAGCTGGAACCATCCACGACAAGCTGATGGAAATCGGGGCAAAATTGGTGGTAGAGACCACTGAGGGCCTGATTCAGCACAATGTCGAGACCCGCGTTCAGCGTTCGTTCATCCAGGGTAGCGAGGTGCTGAAGCCCGCTCCTAAGATTACCACCGAGACCTGCCATATCGACTGGAACCGTCCTTCGGAGGATATCTACAACCTCATCAGGGGCCTGAGCCCTTACCCCGGCGCTTGGACCTACCTGCAAAAAGATGACAAGACTACCGAGCTCAAAATCTACTTCGGCAAGATATCCGAACGCAGCTTTGAGGGCCATCCCGCCCCCGGCACAGTGCTGAGCGATGGCAAGACCTATCTGGCAATTGCAACCGCCGATGGTGCCATCGAACTCACCGACCTCAAGCTCTCCGGCAAGAAGCAGATGGATGTCAAGGCCTTCCTGGCCGGCTTCAGAGACCCTGAAACTTTCAAGGCAATCTAGAACATATAAGACAAAAAATTGTATATTTGCATCTGTATGCGGAAGGATATCAAATATACGGCGATGAGCGATGAAGCCCTCGTTGAGGTGCTCCGGACGGGGGATATGCGTGCATACGAGGAGATTTTCAGCCGTTATTATCCTTCGCTTTCCAAGTTTGCTTCAGCCCTTTTGAAAGATACCCATGCTGCCGAGGATATTGTGCAGAATGTATTTATGAAGATCTGGCGCGGCAGGGGCGAACTCGCTGCAGACCAATCACTTAGGAACTATCTTTTTGTACTCACCCGTAACGAATCCCTGGATGTTCTCAAGTCCAAGAGGGTGAAGAATGTCACCGTGATGCCGCAGCTTCCCGACCTTGCCTCCGAGATTCAGAATGGGGATACCGCCACCGACGCATCCCTGGTGATGGACGGCATCGCCCTGCTGCCTCCGCAATGCCAGAAGGTGTTCAGAATGAGCAGGTTCGAGCATAAAACCAACAAGCAGATAGCCGAGGAACTCAATATTTCGGTCCGCACAGTGGATAAGCACATCGAGCTTGCCCTAAAAAATCTTCGAAAAAATTTCAGTTAGCCATTACGCAATTTTGCTTCGTCAATCGTTCTTTATATGTAAGCACTACTAGTAGCCAAGTATGATCAACGATTCCCAGAGTAAGCTATTTGCGTACCTCAAGGGCGAGATGTCCAATGAGGAAAGCCTCGAGATGCAGGACTGGATTGCGTCGCATGCCGACGATCCCCAGGTCCTGGATGCTCTGTATTCCTATTTTGAATCCCTTTGCGAAAAGCCTTCGCAGAGCAGGGTCAAGCGGATTACCACTTTGGCTTTAAGGGCCGCCGCAGTGATTGCGTTGCCGCTTTGCTTCTTGCTTGGGCGCAATACAATCAAGCAGGAAGACCAGCTTCTTGCCGAGGATGTTGTTTGGAACGAGAAGTTCGTTCCGGCAGGGGAGACCTCATCCCTGACCCTCTCCGACGGTACCGTGCTGTCGCTGAATTCGGGCTCGCGCGTCACCTATCCCAGCAGTTTTTCGGGTGATGAGCGTAAGATTTTCCTTGATGGTCAGGTAGTTGCCGAGGTTGCAAGGGACCCCGAGCATCCCTTCATCGTTAGCTCCGGCAATGTGGATGTAAGGGTGTACGGTACCAAGTTCGATTTCAAATCTTTCAGAAATTCAGACCGCGTTGAGCTGCTGCTGATGAATGGTTCGGTGAGCATGAACATCTCGGAAGATGGGCTGGTGCGCGAGGTTAAGATGACCCCGGGCGATGTGGTGCAGTACGACCGCCTGAAGGGAGATGTATCCATCTCAACCGTATCTCCCGACAATTATAGGCCGTTTACCGAGGGTGGAGCTATCCACTTCTTCGACCTTACCCTGAGCGATATCGCCAAGGACCTGGAGCGTCTGTTTGGCGTTAACATAGTGATTAGCGACGAGCGTACAGCTAACCTTAGGTACTTCGCGCTGTTCTCCAACAATGAGGATTTGAACGGCATTCTGTCGGCTCTGAACGCCGATGGCACGCTGCGAATCCGACATAACGGTGATACAATATATATATCACATAAATAATAGCAATTGCCTATGAAAATCAAATGCATTCTGTTAATTGGTTTCCTTGCGGCGTTGATTCCTATGACTGCAAAGGCACAGGTTACTTTGAATCTTCAAAATGTAAGTGTGCAGGACGCAATCATCGAGCTCAACAAGGTTGGAAACTACTCGGTGACCTTCAACACCCAGGAAGTGGATGTGAACAAGGTCGTGAGCGTAAATGCCAACAATGCTTCGCTCCAGTCCGTTCTGTCCCAGATTTTTGCTGGCCAGAATGTTGACTATGCCGTAGACGGCAAGAAGGTTGTTGTTACCAAAAAACAGGCACCTTCAACCGATTCCGGGAGCAAGTCCCAGAGCGTTAAGCCTGGAACCCCTCTCCAAGTCAAGGGTACAGTGTCAGATATGGCAGGTGAGACCCTGATTGGAGCCACAGTCTTTGTAAAGGGAACATCCAACGGCGTTACAACCGACGCCGGTGGTAAGTATCAGATCAAGGCAAAGAAGGGTGATGTTCTTGTTTACTCCCTGCTTGGCTACAAGGACCTTGAGGTCACTGTAGGCGACAGGACAAGCCTGGATGTTGTGCTTCAGGACGATGCCCAGATGCTTGAGGAGGCCGTAGCAATCGGTTACGGTAACCAGAGCAAGCTTACCCTTACAGGTTCAGTTGCACAGACCTCAGGTACCGAACTGGTAAAGTCATCTTCGGTTAACCTCTCTCAAGGTCTTGCAGGCCGTCTTTCCGGTGTGATTGTAAACAACCGAAGCGGTGAGCCTGGCGCCGATGATGCAGTGATGTATATTCGTGGCCGCAGTACCCTCGGCAACAACTCTCCTCTCATCATTATCGATGGTGTACCTGGCCGTAGCGAGGACTTCGGCCGTCTGACCGGTGATGAAATCGAGAGTGTGAATGTGCTTAAGGATGCTTCCGCAGCCATCTACGGTTCTCGTTCGGCAAACGGCGTTATCCTCGTTACCACCAAGCGTGGTAAGAACAACGAGGCTCCCACCGTTACTTTTAATTATGACCTCGGTCTCCAGCAGCCTACCCGCCTTGTGCAGATGGCAGACGCTGTGCTCTATACCCAGGCCTACAACGACGAACTGGCAATTACCGGTGCATCTCCCTACTATAGCCAGGAGCAGATTCAGCATTATATTGACCAGGACGATCCCATCCTTTATCCTAATACCAACTGGTTCGATGAGATTATCAAGCCCGTTTCAGCCCAGCACAAATATGGTGTGAGCCTCAACGGTGGTGGCGAGAGGGTTGCATACTTCGTGCAGTTCAATGGCCAGTATCAGGATGGTATCTACAAGAAGTCAGCTACCAACTACAATCAGTACAATGTTCGTTCGAACATCGACCTCAATGTTACCAAGTCCTTCAAGATTGGCGTTGACCTCAATGTTCGTCAGCAGCATAAGAACTACTCGGCATTCCCGAGCGATGATTACGGTATCTTCTACATCGCTACCCGTGCAAAACCTACAGGTGCAGCCTACTTCCCCAACGGCCTGCTGCGCGGTGGTACCAACCCCGCTGTGCTGGTTCAAGACCTCACCGGTTACGACCGCACCACCATCAGCACCGTTAACACCACCTTCCGTGCAAATTGGGATCTGAGCTCTCTGGTTCAGGGTCTCTCGGTTAACGGCACCCTCGCATACGATGTTATCCAGAAGTTCCGCAAGAACTGGCAGAAGAACTGGCAGTACTGGAGCTACGACGAAATCACCGAGCTCTACGAGGAGCGCACCGCTTCTTATTGGTCTACACCTACCCTCAACCAGTATCAGACCAACACCCATACCACCACCATCAATGCCAATATCAACTACGATAACAACTTTGGCGACCACCATGTAACCGCCCTCGCAGGTTTCGAGCAGAGCTCTTACAGGCTCGATTACTTCAAGGCCGGCATCAACCAGTACGATTCCGATATCCTCGATGAACTCTTTGCTGGGTCTGCCGATAAGGATTGGTACTCAATCAACGGTTATGCTGCCGAGACTGCCCGCCGAAGCTTCTTCGGTCGTGTCGGCTATGACTATGCAGGCAAATACATGATTCAGGGCCTTATCCGTTTCGATGGTAGTGAGAACTTCCCTAAGGAGCACCGCTGGGGCGTATTCCCCGGTGTATCAGTGGGTTGGCGTGCTAGCGAGGAACCTTTCCTCAAGAACAGGTATCCTTGGCTTTCCAACCTCAAGTTCCGTGCATCCTTCGGTACCCAGGGTAACGACCAGATCGATGCCTTCCAGTACCTGACAATGTACTCCTACGCTTCTGCCAACTCCTATAAGATGATGTTCGGCGATTCCGAGGTAAAGTACATCGTTCCTGGTACAGTTCCCAATGAGAATGTAACTTGGGAGGTTGCCAAGACCTGGAACTTTGGTATCGATGGTAGCATCTACAACGGCCTCTTTGGTTGGGAAATCGAGTACTTCCACACCAAGCGAAGCAACATTCTCTGCACCCGCAACGCCTCTATTCCTTATTATACCGGTCTTACCAACAATCTTCCTGATGAGAACATCGGTATCGTAAAGAACCGCGGTATTGAATTCCAGCTTTCTCACGAGAATCGAGTTCTCAACGGTGAGCTTATGTACCGCGTAAACGGCAACTTCATGTATGCAAGGAACACCATTGTTTATATGGATGAAACTCCTTGGGGCGAGGGCTATGAGTATATGAACCTCACCGGTCACCCCATGGGTTCCTCACTCTACTATGTTGTAGGTGGTATCAACAAGACCTCTGAAGACCTTGCAAACCACCCTCAGCTCGCTGGTGCGACCCTCGGTGACTTCTGGTATGAGGACCTCGATGGCGACGGTGCCATCACCAACAAGGACCGCAAGCGTATGGACCTCACCGCAGTTCCTGAAATCGTCTATGGTATCAATGCTCAGGCCAGCTGGCGCAACTGGGACTTCAGTATGCTGCTTCAGGGCCAGGCAAGGGCTCGATTCTACTATTCTCCTCTGACTGACCCCGTTTCCGGCAATGTCGAGAAGGAAGCTGCCGAAAGGGCTTGGACACTTACCAACAGCGATTCCAACTATCCTCGTCTGGGTTCAACCATCTCCAACGGTGGTGTATATTCTAACACAATGTACTATCGCAATGCAGCCTTCCTCCGTTTGAAGAACATCGAACTCGGCTATACCATCCCTCAAAGGATTCTGGGTCCTAAGTTTGGTGCAAAGAGCCTCCGCGTTTACATCGCAGGCTACAACCTCATTACAATTTCAGGTCTGAAGAATGTCGACCCTGAAACCAGTGATGAGAGCTACCAGACCTATCCTCAGATGCGTATCTACAATACCGGTGTGAAACTTACATTCTAAAAGGAGAACACGATATGAAGAAAATAATTACCATACTTTCATTTGCACTGCTTTTTGTTGCCTGCAATGATGAATTTCTCGACAAGCAGCCTCTTGACAAGCTCTCTGAGGACGCCGTGTTCAACAGTGACGCTCTTGCAGAGTCTTATGTAAATGCACTTTACGGCGTGCTTGCAGACCCTTTCCAGGAGGGTAACATCGGTGCTATCTCCGACGAAGGCTTCTTCCGCTACGGAGGTACATCCACCAGGTACATCGCTTCGGGTACAATGACCCCCGATAATGTAATGTACATCAATGAAGGTGGCACCGCCCACAATACCAGAACCACCATTCTGAACATCTGGAACAGGGCATACGAGTTCATTTACAAGATGAATTACTTCATCAACTATGTGAATGACAACGATTCAGGGCTCAGCGATGAGGGCAAGGACCGCCTCCTCGGCGAAACCTACTTCCTCCGCGCTTGGGCATACACCAACCTCATCGAGCGCTATGCAGGCGTGCCTATCATCACCAAGACCTATGGTCTGAACGATGACTTCGGCGTTGTCCGCAACAACTTCGATGATTGCGTTGACTTCATCCTTGAGGATATCGACAAGGCCTATAGCCTGCTTCCTACCAAGGAAAACGGCACCAAAGGCCGCATCAACAAGGATATCGCCCTCGCTCTCAAGAGCCGCCTTACCCTGATTGCAGCTTCTCCTCTGTTCAACGACCCCGACCGTCCTACCGGCGGTATCTTCCGCGGTACCTACAGCAAGGACAAGTGGACCCGCGCTTTGAACGCATCCAAGGAGATTGTAGACCGCGCCGATGTTGACGGAGCATACGCTCTGGACGCTACCTACGAGGGATTCTGGAAGAACACCGATTCCAAGGAGATTATCTGGGGCAAGTTCTTCGCTCCCGTAAACGGCAACAAGGCTCAGCTCTTCTACTCTGTAGTTTACTTCAACGGTTGGACCTCACTCAATCCTACCCAGGCAATGTTCCTGGACTATGAGATGTCCAACGGTAAGAAGCTCTTTGAGGAAGGTTCAGGCTATGACCCTGAGAAGCCTTTCGACAACCGCGATCCTCGTTTCTACAAGACCTTCGCAACCTGCTTCAGCGACTATTCCAGCACCGATGCAGCTGGGTCCTACACCGATGAGCTTGAGCTTTACCTGCTCTACGATGGCTATACAAGAGACGACTTTGCCAAGGGCAAGGAAGAGCCCAGCTACACCAGCAAGGCCAAGCACCTCTGGCACGCTACTACCACCACCGGCATTGAGCTTCGCAAGTGGTACATCCCCGAGAAGCCTATCACCGAAGGTGAGACCGGTTCAGTGGTTTATCCTTGGTTCCGCCTTGCAGAAATGTACCTGAACTATGCAGAGTGCGCTTATATGTGCGGCGACGAGGCAACCTGCCGCGAGTACATCAACAAGATCCGCAGCCGTGCGGATGTGATGATGCCCGAGGTTACCGAGAGCGGCACTTCACTCTGGGACCGTCTGGTGAACGAGCGTCGTATCGAGCTTGCCTTCGAGGCATTCCGCTACTTCGATGTTCGCCGCTGGAAGACAGCTCCCTTCTACGAGAACATTCCTTTCGCCGGCATGAGGACCATGATTCTTCAGAAGGGCGGAAAGATGGATACCGTTTACCGTGTGGTTCGCCCTTACGACGAATCCCGCAACAATACCTGCTACTATTGGGATAATTCAGCCGAGAAGGAGGCCTATGTATCTGCAAATGCGGAATACGGCATCACCTTCCCTACGGTTGTAGAGTACACCTGGCTCGGCAAGACCTACAAGGTTGACTATGGTGATTGCATCCTGACCTTCAGCCCTACCCAGAAGTACTTCCCTAAGGTTGGCGACGAATATCCCAACTACCTGATGCCTATCCCTCGTAACGAGATTACCAAGTCAGAGGGCAGTATTGAACAGAACCCCGGTTACAATTGATAATTGATGAAGTACCTTAGATTCATAAGTTTATTTGTGGCTTTGCCACTGCTCGCTTCCTGTGGTGGAGACTCTGTCAAGATGAGTTATTCCTCGGCCGATATCTCCACCACCGAGGATGAGCATGTAGTTCTGGCCGGTTTTGCCGCCAGGAACAAGCTCTCCGATGGCATTCACCGCCATCTCTACACCCATGCCTTGGCCCTTCAGGGTAAGGACGGCGATAAGGTGTGCATTATCTCAAATGACCTTATGGAGATCTCGCCGGCACTCTCCGACTCCATCCGTACCCTGATTTCAGAGCGCTCTGGGCTGGAGTTCGAGAAGATACTGATGCACAACATCCACACCCATTCCGCTCCCCGCAGCGGCGGGTCCTCCAATTTCACCGGAGGCACCAACCGCGCGTGGAAGGATAGGATGATTGAAACTCTGGTATCCAATGCCGACAAGGCTATCAACGGTACTTTCAAGAAATTCGACCTCGAAATCGGCAAGGGCAGTACCTCGATCAACGGTAACCGTTGCGAGCCCGAAGGCCCTGTCGATCACGATGTATATGTAGCCCGCTTCCTGCAGAAGGGCAAGCCCGTTGTCAGCATTGTCAACCTGGCCTGCCATCCCGTCTGCATGGGTCCCTGGAGCCTAATGCTTTCCAGCGACTATCCTGGGATTGCATGCGAGGACCTGGCTGCTCAATGGGGTGGGGAAGTCTTCCAGCTGACCGGTGCCGCCGGCAATATGAACCCTGAAAAGGGTCCTGCCCGCACCTACGAATATGCCGAATCCGCAGGCCACAAGCTGGCCGAGGAAATCGCCGGCATCAGCTTCGAAAAGGTGAAGGATGCTGGGGTGCTGACACTCATCAACAACACCGTCGACCTGCCTTACAAGATTACAAATGTCACCCGCGCAGCCGTGCGCCATCACGCCGATTCCCTTGCTGCAACCGCCTCCAGCGTGTCTGCAAGCTTTGGTGAGGATGTCCGCGGCTGGGAAGAGGAAATCCTTGCCCGCTTCGACGAAAATGGGGAAGTACCTAATAAATTAAGGTACAACCTGCATGCTCTCGACCTGAACGGGATAATCTTCTTCTTCTCCGATGGCGAGCCTTTCTGCGAGTACCAGATGGAAACTCGCGAGGCCTTCCCCGAAAGGACTATTTTCTTTGCAGGCTACACCAATGGTCAGAACTCTTACCTGCCCTCTAAGCGTGCCTACGAGGTTCGCAAGGGCTACGATTACGAGACTGAGCAGATGCACATATACATCAAGGCGCCCTATCCGCTTTCGGACAAGGTGCCCGAAATATACCTCTATGGTGTGCAGAAGACCATTTCCGACTGCCTAAAGTCGGAGCGTGGCGATGCATACAACATTATTCCGGAACCGGTAAAGCTAATCCCTCAGGAGGGTTACTTTACCTTGGATTCCAAAACTGGACTTGATTACGATGCCGAATTCAGCGAAGTCGCTGAGGACTTTAGGGCACAGGTGGAGACCGTGACGGGATTCACTCTTGATGGAAAGGAAGGCATTAGCGTCAAATTTAACGGAGACATTCCTGAAGAAGGATATAGGTTAGAAGTTTCTCCGCATGTGGTTATGGTTGAAGCCTCAAACCCGGGAGGGGCATTTTACGGGCTTCAGACGCTGAAACAATTATTGCCTGCCGAGATTTACGGCTCCACCCTTGCCCGCGGCATCAAATGGCAAGCCGCCTGCTGCTCAGTTGAGGATGCACCCCAGTTCCCTTACAGGGCGCTGATGGTGGATTGCGGGCGCTACTTTATGCCCAAGGAGACCCTGCTCAAGTTTATTGATGTGATGGCAATGCACAAGTTCAACACCTTCCATTGGCATCTCACCGAGGACCAGGGCTGGCGCATCGAAATCAAGAAATATCCCCGTCTGACCGAGGTGGGCTCCAAGCGCCCCTTCACCGCAGGTTACGACGATAAGGACCCCGACGGCACTCCCCACGGTGGCTATTACACCCAGGACGATGCCCGCGAGATTGTGGAATACGCTCGCAGGCGCCAAATTACGGTTGTGCCCGAAATCGAGCTTCCAGGCCACTCTACCGCAGCTATTGCAGCCTACCCCTGGCTATCGTGCGACAGTACTAAAACCTATGAGGTCGCTACCAGCTGGGGTGTGAAAAAGGATGTATACTGCCCTTCGGAGCGCACCTTCCAGTTCCTGGAGGATGTATTTACCGAACTTTTCGACATCTTCCCTTCGACCTATTATCATATAGGTGGGGATGAGTGCCCCAAGGACGCCTGGGAGGCCAGCGACTACTGTCATCAGCTGATGAAGCAGCTTGGCATTAGCGACTACCACGACCTTCAGACCTATTTTGTGCAGCACTTTGACACTTTCCTGCGCGAGCACGGCAAGACCGTTATCGGTTGGGATGAGATTCTGGATGGCAGTGCCGTTCAGACCACCATCGCCCAGTCCTACCGCGGTCACAAGCCCGCCATCAAGGCAATGAAGCGTGGAATCCGCTCTATCCTGAGCCCTAACCGCTGGTGCTATCTCGATTATTATCAGGTAGATACGGCCAAGGAACCTAAGACCCAGCACATGTTCCTACCAATGAGCAAGGTATACAATTACTATCCTTGCGTGGATTCCCTGCAGGCCCTGAGCGAAAAGTACATCGTGGGTTACGAGTGCTGTGTTTGGGGTGAGTTCTGCCAGAATTCCGACCGCCTGGAATACCTTGCTTGGCCCCGTGGAATTGCCGCTTCGGAAGTTGGCTGGACCCAGCGCCGCAACAAGGACTGGGATTGG
>Ga0065708_1007002_pt1 | contig 12317 bp, 6 predicted proteins | sample Hoacrofraction12_2_FD_59095 | JGI IMG/M metagenome (GOLD analysis project Ga0065708, IMG submission 59095) | Hoatzin crop microbial communities from Cojedes, Venezuela, sample from fiber fraction 12 v1 | ecosystem: Host-associated > Birds > Digestive system > Esophagus > Crop | place: Venezuela... | reverse complement strand
AACACGTTTTATTACTATACCGAAGATGTGACGTTCCCCGGGCGTGTCGAAGTCTTTGGTAAGACGCACATCATTGTGGCTGACGGCGTTGTAGTTAATGCTCCGGCGGGTATCACCGTAGCGGAGGGCAACACGCTGGTTATTACCGGCGGCGGCACCGATGAGTCGTTCAGCGGCACGGGTACGTTGAAAGCCGGCTGCAATAGCGACAATCCCGGCTATGACGCGTGTATTGGTGGCTTGAGTGGTGGCACAACGGGCACGATTGAAATCCGTAGCGGCACTGTCTATGCAGCCAATACTGTAACGGGCTACTCGGCAGCCATTGGTTCGGGCTACAAAGGGACCGGCACGATTGCCATCAACATCTCGGGTGGTAACGTCACGGCATACAGCTGCTATGGCGAAGCCAGCACGAATGGCAATGGCTATGGCGCGGGCATCGGCTTAGGTAGAGGAAGCGCTGTCGCCGGCACCATCACCGTCACGGGCGGCACGATCAAGGCGGCGAGCTCCTACAATTACCTTGGCTACGGCGCGGGTATCGGCGCGGGTGATGATTGCGAGAACAGCGGCATCTTTATAAGCCTCACTGCTGCCACCATTGAAGCATACAGTGGAGAAAACTACCACGGCTACTATGCGCACGATGGCGCAGGCATCGGCGGTGGCGAAGATGGCGGCTGCGACAGCATCACCATCTACTCAGGCACTATAAACGCCTATTGCGGCAAGGTTGGCGCTACGATGAACGGCGCAGGTATCGGCAATGGCGAAAACGGCGGCTGCAGTAAAGTCACGGTCTCCAGCCTTGATGCAGTGATTGAGTCATATGGCAAATACTGTTTCAGCGCCGACGAGGTCAAGGTGGTAGCGATAGGTACTTTCATAGCACCTTACCAACCCTATGCTCCAAACATAGCGACGGTGCAGTTGGGTGAAAGTTCCTCTGCTATCAAATCCACCATTATCGATGAAACGATATATCTGACCGACGTAGGTAAAGAGAACAAATATGCAAAGATAACCTTCAAGGGGCTTGACGGGCAATTGATTTACTACAAGGACGCTAATGGTGAGGTGAAATCTCACCCCGCGACGCGAATGACCAAGGGCGGCACCTACTCGGGTACTTACTATTTGGGAGACACCTTGGATATAGAAACAATAACTGCCAGCGGCTCGCTCCACCTGATTCTGCTCGACGGCTGCAACGTTATGGCCAAAGGCGGCATCGTGGTCGAAAACCCCGACTCGCTGACCATCTCCTGTGGCAACACCTCAACCGACATTGCCGAAACCGGTAAACTCACCGTGACCGACTCATTGTATGAAAACAAGGGCGACGACGCCCGCATCGGTTCACGCGAAGGTAACATCTGCGGCTTCATCACCATCAATGGTGGCAACATCACCACCTATAGCACATACGGCGGTTTCGGAACTACTAGCATCTATGGTGCCGACATCGGTAGTGGCTACAAGGGTAGTAATGGCAACATCACCATCAATGGTGGTAATATCTATTGCCATGGCGGCCACAATGACGACACCAACAGCATGGCTGCCGCCGGCATCGGTAGCGGATATCAAGCAATCGGCACCGTGTGGATTGAAATCAATGGCGGTAAACTGCAAGTGTGGCCCACGGGCAACAAGACCAGTTACGGCGCAGGCATCGGTACTGGCCAAAGCGCTGAGGGTCGCGCCAATATCGTTATCAATGGCGGTGAAATTGAGGCACATTCTTCCACCAATTCCTACGGCTATGGCGCAGGTATCGGCACGGGCGGCGACTACAAAGCGAGCGACAATACCACCATCCAGATCAATGGAGGTAACATTTACGCCTGGAGCAGCCATAATGGTGATACCAAGTACGGCTACGGCGCCGGCATCGGTATGGGCGATGGCTGGGACGACGAGTACGGCAAGGTCGATATCACCATCACCGGCGGCACTGTCAAAGCCCAGAGTGGCGTATATCCCGCTTACGGCGCTGGCATCGGCGGCGGTGACGACGGCGGTTGCGGCAACATCGTTATAAGCGGCACAGCCAACGTGAAAGCCTACAACTGTAACACCAGCAACACGCCCGAGGGTGCCGGCATCGGTGATGGCGATGAAGACGCTACCGGCGAGCTGAAGATTTACGGCGACGAATGTACCGTTGACACTTGGGGCAAATATGGCATTGGCAATACCAGTGATGGTAAATTTGTCGCCACGGTTTATCCCAAAGGCGGTACCGCTAAGCTCGAAAGCGGCGATGACACCTACGGAACCAACAATGGCAACAGCCCACAATATTACACAAATTCTTTTACCGCTAAATATGGTTCCAGCAAGTGGCGCAAGATTTCTTTCGAGACCTCTAAGAAGAATGTTTATTATGTCGATGACAACGGCGAACTTCAAGGCACCGTCGAAGCCATCCATTATAACGGCAGCCTGCCTTACGTGCTTAACGGCGGCGATGAGACACCTACCTATTATTATATTACCAGCGACGCGGCATTTAACGTTGACTATACCGTTGAAACGCGCGGCAATGTGGTGCTGATTCTTGCCGATGGCGTATCGGCCACAGCAAAGAATAGTATCAAGGTGGAGGGTGACAACACGCTCACCATCACCACCGGTTGCGAAGACAAATCCTCGTTCGCAGGCACCGGCACGCTGACAGCCTACGCTTCGAGTAAAGAAAACGCTGCTATCGGAAGCGGTGGCAATAGCTCTAGAGCGTATGAGCCGGCGTTCGGCACCATCACCATCAACAGCGGCACCATCAACGCTTACGGCTGTGGCTATGGCGCGGGTATCGGCGCGGGATGGAACGCCATTACCGTGGGCGGCTCAATCACCATCAACGGTGGCACTGTCACCGCATCCTCTGGTCAAAGCGGCACTACCAATAGTTACGGTGCCGGTATTGGCGGCGGTAGCGGTAGCGCCACGCCCGATATCTTTATCTATGGTGGCACTGTTACTGCTTACAGTGCATTAGGTTCTAACACTGGCTACGGCGCAGGTATCGGTGCAGGCAGCGAGTCCGAAGGTGAAACCATCTACATCACTACCAGCACCGTCAAGGCTGCCTCCTCTGAGAGTGGCACGAGTTATGGTGCAGGCATCGGCGGCGCTTACAGCACCGCGACAAGCGCGATTATCGAGAGCGGCTCGGTGAAGATTGTCGGCGACGTAGTTGATGTAACCGCTACGGGTGCGAAATCCATCGCCAGCGAGGCGGCAGACGCTTCCGGCGGCAATAATAGCGCTGTTGTTGATTACGGCACGTCGAGCAGTGACTACTCCTCCTATCAAGATAGCGAAATTGACCTGTTTGACTTCGAAGAAACGACTGTCAGAGACTATGCTTACGCACACATTTATTTCGTAGAGCGTGAGAAGATATCCGTTTATTACACGCAAGAAGACGGCTCGGTAAGCTCCGAAACAGTTCAGGCTTACGACTGCTCGGCATACCTGCCCGACACGCTCGGCGATGGCACTGACACGCCTGCTTATTACTATATCTATACTATACTTGAGCAAACCAGCCGTCCCGTTGTCAATGGCAACGTTGTGCTCGTCATGGCTGACAACGGCGATGCAACGTTAGCAGGCGGTATCACCGTCGAGGAAGGCAACACGCTCACCATTACCACCGGCGACACCACCAACGTTTACCAACGCACCGCCAAACTTGATGTTGGCAGCAACAGCACCGACAACGCAGCCATCGGTTCTACGCAACCTGCTGGCAACGGCAACACCTACGCGGGCCACACCGCAGGTACCATCAACATCTATGATGGCGACATCACCGCTCACGTGGCTGAAGAAGGTAGCGACGCTGAGACTTTCGCGGCTGCCATCGGCGGCGGCGCGGGTAACGGCAACGGCGGTATCGTCAACATCACCGGCGGCACCGTACTGGCTTATTCCGCTTATTCTGGCACTGGTAACGGCGCAGGTATCGGCGGCGGCAACGGCGAATGGTTCGGACGCAAAGACGGCGGCAACGGTGGTACGGTTACTATCAGCCGCGACGCCGAAGTGAAAGCCTACAGTTCGCTTACCGGCAGCAGCGCAGCCGCGGGTATCGGTTGTGGACGTTATGGCGATGAACTTTCATCATACGAAGGCAACTTCTACATCACCGGCAACGACGCAGTCGTAACGGCGCAAGGCCAGTATAGCATTTACACCGCCGAAAACTCCACTACCATCGCTACGCCTACAGAGGCTTGGACGCTTGTGGATTATGGCGTTGCGGATACTGCCCGTAGCATCTACTCCTACGATGGCGAGGTGAACTTGCGCAGCTTTGATGACAAAAACATTAAGGATTACGCCTACGCTAAAATTTATTTCTATCCAAACATCAGTGCGTACTACACGCAGGAAGATGGCACTGTAAGCGAAGAGGTTAAGGCGTATGATAGCAAGCTAGGACTTCCCGACACGATTGGCTCCAACAATGGCACCACTTACTGCATCGTTTATGGAGATTTCGTGTATGATAAACGTCCAGTTGTCAAGGGCGATGCTGTGCTCATCCTAGCTGACGGCTGCGATGCAAAGTTCACAAGCGGTATCACCGTTGAGGAAGGCAACACGCTGACCATCACCACTGGCGACACCACCAACGTTTACCAACGCACCGGCACACTCGATGTCGGCAGCAACAGCACCAACAACGCAGCCATCGGCTCTACACAACCCGACGGCGAAACCAGCGACTATGCGGGCCACACCGCCGGTACCATCAACATCTACGATGGCGACATTACCGCTCACGTGGCTGACGAAGGCAGCGACGCCGATACCTACGCAGCCGCTATCGGCGGTGGCGCAGGCAACGGCAACGCCGGCGTCGTCAACATTATTCGCGGTAAAGTCAAAGCGTACAGCGCTTACAGCGGCACCGGTAACGGCGCCGGCATCGGTGGTGGCAATGGCGATTGGTTCAAGCGCAGAGACGGTGGTATGGGTGGCACGGTTACCATCAGCGGCAACGCTGTAGTGGAAGCCTACAGCTCGCTTACCGGCAGCAGCAACGCAGCAGGTATCGGCTACGGACACATCCTTACAACCAGGCTTGGCGATTATGGCTATACCGGAAGCGTTTCCATCCTGGGCGATAGCGCCGAGGTCATCGCTAAAGGTAGCGCCTCCATCTATGGCACCCCAATGACCGTTAATCCCAATAGCCTCATGGCGATAATAGAATATGGCGAAAGCGCTGACAACTATTCAACCTATGTCGATAACGCCGAAATCAACCTGTCGGGTTTCAATAGCCCAAGTACCACGATGAACTATCACAAGTACGCCAAGATTTATTTTACAAAGTGTACCACCACACTCGCTGAGGCACTGGCAGGCGTAGAAGATTCCACTTACATCATCAGTGACAACCTTTATATCCCATACGTCACCGACGCGGATAGCATTCTCTGGTGCACCGATAACCAGGGCCACTGGGTGAAGATAGTCGGTGACCCCAGCTACTATGAGACGCTCAAAAGCTACGAGGGACGCAAAATCCTTAAGGGAGGCACCATTTTCGGCACCATGAGTCACCTCGACACCAACCCTGTGCTTACCCTCAGCAGAATGCCAGCCAAGTTAGACTATTCCGACTATACTGGCTGGAACTCCTACCCTATGGATGGGTACGCGGAGGAAGGGGAATTAATTCCAGCGCAGCCCGACGAAATTGCTACTTTCACAGGTATCTACTGCATTGAGAAAGGAACGCCTAAACTCCGCTCTCAAACATACAACTACAAAGTCCATCCAAAATTTGAGCTCGACATCACCAAGTACGTCAACGACTCCACTGGTATCCTCATTGATGGCGAAGAATACCACCTCACATGCGCCGTCCAAATCAACGAGCCATGGGAGAAATGCGACAGCTCGTCGTACTACACCAACTACACCCTCTATGTTCTCGATATCCCATGGTACGGCACTCAAGGGTACACTGGTACTGGCGGCCCCGACCCTAGTAACGTCAGCGACCCTTACACTGGCAACCTCTACATTCAAGGACATGTGAATGGCAACGGCTGGTGGCCAGATGATGGTGTTGAGATGAGCACAACCGACAAGAATGTGTACACACTTGAATGTGCTACATTCTCAGATTCAGGCGATGGCTACGCATACTTTAGCTTTGCAACGAAATTATGTAGTAATAGCAACGGAGAAATGTGGACTGCCTATCGTCGTGGTGCTATTTCTAATGGCTATGAGATTACAACCGACCTGCTTGGCACTCCAGTAACATTGGACGAGTTTGGAACAACTTATGCATTCAAGGTTTTGGCAGGCACATACGATGTAACTGTTGACCTATATGCAGGAACTGTTACGCTAAGTGCAGGCAAGACGAGCGTATATCTGCTTGGTAACGTTTCAGGCGACTGGAGTGCAAGCGAAGGTACTGAGATGGAATATGACGAATCAACAGGCGAATATAGCGCTTCATTGACTACCGTTGACAGTGGCGACGGACACAGTTACGTTGGCTTTACAAAGAAATTGGCAGACAGCTCAAGCGAAACGCCTTGGGATGATATAGCATCTTATCGCTTCGGTCCGCTTTGCGATGGCGCAAGCGATACTTGGACATTGACAGCAGCGCTGGTTGGCGTTGACTGCGAACTGGCTACAGATGGTTCATACTACAGCGTACAGCTGCCAGTTGACGTTGAAGCAAGCATCTTTGTCAATCTGACGAACAATACTTTCCGCGTTGAAATCGAGGGTTACAAACTTGATGTAACGAGCTGTGAATACGCAACGATGTATTTGGATTATCCTGTAGTGATTCCTGATGATGAAAACATTTATTCAGTAATGTATGTCTATGAAACAATAGACGAAGGCGAAGCAGCAACACACAAAATCACAGGTTATATTCCAACAAACACAGGCGTTATCGTCAACGCAGCTGAAGGTACTTATTTCTTCCCGAAGACTGTGAAATCGGTTGACGCAATCACCAATAATATGTTGTTCGGAACGGTTTCTGAAATCACTGTTGAAGCAGCAAAAGAAGAAGCCGCAGCACAATATATCTATACTTTGGCAGACGAAGATGGTGCAGATGTTGGTTTCTATAACTTCACTGGCGAAACATTGAAGGCAAACCGCGCTTATCTTCCACTCGACGACCATTACGCAAAGGTTAACATCCTTGCTCCAGACGGTGGTACGACAGGCATCAATGGCATCGATAACAACACAGAAGTAAAAGATAACAAGATTTATAACCTCAACGGACAACAGTTGAGCCAGCCTCAAAAGGGTATTAACATCATCAACGGTAAAAAAGTCATTGTAAGATGAAAAAAGAATATATCAAACCAAACGTAAAAATGCTTCTCCTCGGAGATTTGTTGGTGCCAATCTATACTGGATCGACCGACAAACAATTGAGCGATGAGGAGATTGACGATAACATCTACGAAGACGAAGAAGAAAGCATGTCGCTCTGGAAATAAAATCCACACGACTTACACTCATAACCGACTGCAGCAAAAATCGATTTGCTGCAGTCGATTTTTTTTTTGTTGTGGCGTTGCTCATTGCGACATGACCCCCCCAATGAATTGCGCGTTGTGACCTCCAGAATTTAGCCTTAACGTTGCGCCCGTGAGCGTTTAAAGCCTTTTATTATGACAGAAAATAAGCGTCTGGTGACTAACGAAAGAGGCTTTAAACTTTCGGCAACTATAAGCACGACGCATACTATAATGGCTGCAATCCTCATCGGGTTGCAGCCATTGTTATAAATGGTGAGGCCATCTGTTGCTCACCGAAAGATTATCATTTATTGCTGTTCGCTAATCCATTCATCTTGACGAACGAAGAGATTCAACAGGGATGTCAGTACGTTACTGTTGAAGCTATTAATGAATGTGAGGGCGCCAGATATGTCGTCGAGACGGAGTTCGTGAATGATAGAGATGTAATCGCCTCCGTTTTCAAGCTGCACGAGAGGTATCACGTCATACTTGTTGGTTAAGATTTTGCCGCTACCCCATTTCATATTGGCAGTCTTATTCATGCCCGAGCCATAGTAAACGGTGAGTTTCTGCAGCTCATTGAGCTTGCTAAGGTAGCCGTTAATCTCCGTCTCGTCGGTTGCTTTAGCGGCAGCAATCATCAGTTGAGATTCTTGTATAGCATCAGAGTGCACTCCCTCAATCTTGATTTTGTCGAAGAAATTCCAAGTGCTGATGCGGGGGAAAATGAAATCATCATATTGAGTGTAATCATGCGACATATTGAGCGAGATGAGCTTTTTACCATCCTTACTGATAACAACATCAATATCATAGTAGCCTTCAGCCTGGTGGTCTTTCAGATCATATTCCAAATCAAAGTCGCCGATGCTCAGATTTACATCGCTATAGCCTTCCCCTTCAGAGTCAGTAGCCCAGTTCTTTGCGTCGCCACTAAGGACGATTTCGTTACCACGCTTTGCCACAACATCATAAAGTTCGCACATTTCCAAGACGAGCGCCGTAGAGTTCGACGATGGCGTAAGTACTTGCGGCATCATAAGCTCTTGAGGATATTCGAAATAATCTGACTTGTTCGTAAACTCAACCGTACACTGAACGCCATCTTCATCGGGGAATTCGATGAGCACACCACCATCATATTCGCTGTCTATATCCCAGTCTTCAGTTGCTGTATTATAAGAAAAATGCAAGTGATCGAAGCGGAAAGTAACCAAATACTTATATCCTGCAACCTTAGCTGAGAGAATCATATCATAATAGTCTTCATCTTCTAACGATTCCAAATCTACATCGTCGAGAACCAGAAGAGTGGAAGCCATACGAGCGTTGGCGTTCTGATGAATCTTTTGAAGGTTGTCATCATCAAAGAGAGAAAGGCTGAGCAGACGGTCGAGAACCTTGTTGAACGATGTGAAATTGCTCGCATTGAAATTCTCGTTCAGGGCGGTATTACACTCGGCGATACTCGTTTTCATTGCTTCGAGGTTTGCCGATTGCTCCACTTGAGGGTCGTTCTCATCATCGTCACTACACGAAATGAAAGTTACGGTCGTGAGCATCAAGCTCGCGAAAAACATCGTTTTAAATAAATTTTTCATCATTCTATTATTAAAAGGGTTAATCTCTAATTGTTAGATGCAAATACAATAATCTGATTTTATCCACATCATCTCGTTTCTTTACAAAAGCAATATGCGGATGCAAAACTACAAAATATTTTCATAACAGTTGTCTTTTAAGAGGGAAAAAATACTATATCTCCAACGGCACCAACACGTTTTATGTTTCGGCTGCCATACAGATTGCGGTGCAAAAGGCGGCGCCAGGCGGGCTTCATGGCGGCAGTCGGCACCGTTGTGGGCGTCACCCAGACGATAATCGGTTATAAGTCTGCCCACGAGGGCGCTATAGATTGCCCTGCCACGAGGCGCTTTCAGAGTGTAAGCCCGCGGCGAATTTCGGCGCAAAAAATTAGACATTTGGGGGTTAAAGGGCGTGTTTAGGGTTGCAAAATAAGGCCATCATTTGGGCTGAGCAAGACGTTCGGGCAAAATATTGCCATTTTTCAACATTTTCATAAGCAACTGATAATCATAATGATTATAGCGTTCAGCCGCCTCACCCCTATCGCCTAAGCCCATTAAAACTATCCTTTAGGACGGCTAAAACATAGTTCTATTGGCGATATCCCTATCGTTTACGGCCTTTAAAACATAGTTTTACTGGTCGCAAAAGCCCCTCCGAGCACTCGAAACGCAATCGTTTGGTTAACATTTTCGACGTTTTTAGCGAGTTTAGGGGGTGCGATTTTTTCTAGATTTCGATTTTTTTCGTACAAAAATCGGCGTGCATTATGATAAATAACAATCCGTAACTGCGCCACTCTCTCCCACCCCCATTTCTGCCAGAAAACGCCCCCACGGCGAACATCACACCCGAAGACCGCTTTCAAATCGTAAGTCCAGCGCCGCTGCGGCCCATTTTTTCCGCCGCTGTTTCTGTGCGATTCCGTTCGTCACACATGCTCCTCGCCCCGCCAATCCCCTCTGCCGCGGGCACAAAAAAGAGGATGTGCCTGTTTTGGCACACCCTCATTTCTTGGTTACAGCCCACTCGGCCGGCCTTATTACATTTCCTCTATATTCTTAAATCGCGCCCAACCATCTGTGGCTTCATACGTCTCTTTGGTGCCTGAAGGCACATAGAGCGTGGGAGTTTCATAGTCGCTAAACGTGTTCTTTTGGATGGCAAATGGTGAGGCGATGTATGATTTCACCGTTTTCAGACTCTTGCTTCCATAGAAGACCCTTCCGCCTATGCTCGTCACACCTGCCGGAATGTTTATCTCCTCTAAAGACTTCGTATAATAGAAAGCGCCCTCGCCAAGACACTCCATAGACTCTGGCAATACTACATCTGTAAGTGAAGTGCAGTATGAGAATACACCTTCATAAATATGCGTAAGATTATCAGGAAGAGTCACCTGCTCCAAGTTAAAACACAAGAAGAATATGCCTTCAGGTAAACGGGTTATGTTGTTTTTTACGACTACCGATTTTAAATTCTGACAATAGCTAAAGGCATATATACCAATACTGTCGATGCTCTCTGGGATAGTAAACGACGAGGCCTCGTTAGTACAAAGATATGTGTGAAGCATATTGCCGTTTTTATTAAGCAACATGCCATCCTTAAACTGATAGTATTTATTATTGGCATCAACATCTATGTATGCCAGATTTTCACAAGCAAGCAAAGCAGCCTCCTCGATATTCGTCAGAGAGGCAGGAATATTTATTTTTTGTATTCCCAGACAATAACCGAAGGCTGCGAGACCTAGTTTCTTTAGTTTCGAAGGCAGCGTTATCTCGGTCAACAAAGAGTCAGCAGTGAACGCATACTCACCTATTTCGGTTAAATTCTCCGACAGATCAACGTTTTGTAAATAATCGCACTGTTTTATAGCATCGTTACTTATATACCGAATTGTGGGCGCCAATTTCAATGATGTTATTTCAGTTCTAGCGAAAGCATAGTCGCCTATACCAGTAACAATATACGTAGAGCCGTTCACCGTGACGCTCTCTGGTATCGTAATGTCGCCGGAATAAAAGCTAAAGGTTGTGTATTTATATTTAAAATCAGAATATTTACTAGAGTATTCAGCAACCAATGCATTGAGATCATCTGCGCTATAAACACTAACAACCTCGCCTGTTTCCGGGTTTATAACATCATACTGCTTAGCCACCACATAGCATTCGCCAACGTTCACTGTGTCTTTCTTAAAATAGATGGTATCGCCCTCAGACACAGCATAGAAGTCCCAAGCACCTTTACTCAATGCAGTTTTATTGGTGTTGGCCGTCCCCGGAACAACGTCATACAGGTTCTCATCGTCGGAAGAGCAGCTGCTAAGGCTCATTCCCATTGCCAGCATTAATAGTGCAATTACAAAATAATTTCGCTTCATAAGTTTTAATTAAGAGTTGATTTATGCTCGCAAAGGTAAGCTTTATCCCTCATTCCACCAATTTTTCTGCCATTTTTTTCTCCTTTGGCGAGCATTTAAAGCTGGTAATGATATACTTGTTCCTATCTATAAGAGACGGAATACAACTCTATGTGGAATAAACGACATAGAAAAGGAGAACAGCTATGGGCACGATTATATATAAAGCCGAGATAGAAGAGTAACACCATAATCGGGTTAGCAAACTATCTCGGCATTTTCATTCCTTCTTCAGCCATCGGTAAACACCGATGTATGCAGCATTCATGAACACTATCATCCCGCCTATCAGATAGAGGCAGTATGATAGTTTTTCGTTGTGAATAACTTCGATGTTCGCCCATATGCAAAGACAGAAGAACAAAATCAGGAACACGAAGGTAGTTGTCAGGCAGTAGAACAGCAACACTGGGATTTTTACTCGGCTATCTTTCTCCTTTTGATTTTGTTCAATACGCTGGGCGATCTTCATACTAGAGAGGGATAGTTCTTTGAGTTCCGCAACGTCTTTCCTCATGTTGTTAAATTCACGAGAATTGAGTTGACTTTTGCTACATGTGTCAATCATTGTCACGCCGAGCCGAGACAAGCCTTTCAACTCTTCAACGTTTTTCGTTAGTTTCTCAACATCACCAACCTTGACCTGTCCTTTACTGCATTCGCCGATTATTTTCAAGTTGGATGCCTCCATCTTACGTTGAAGCATATCCAAGTAATCTTGCAGGCTCTCGACAAGAATTCCTTGTTGATGGTTGACA
>Ga0065708_1006743_pt1 | contig 12347 bp, 12 predicted proteins | sample Hoacrofraction12_2_FD_59095 | JGI IMG/M metagenome (GOLD analysis project Ga0065708, IMG submission 59095) | Hoatzin crop microbial communities from Cojedes, Venezuela, sample from fiber fraction 12 v1 | ecosystem: Host-associated > Birds > Digestive system > Esophagus > Crop | place: Venezuela... | reverse complement strand
GTACATAAATACAGAATTGCCGCCGATAGAGAAGAAGGAAAGAGGTGTTAGATTCGACATTCAATGTCGTGCATCTACTGGGGATCTTTTCATAATCGAGATGCAACTTGCACGGCAAAGTACATTCATAGACCGTGGCATCTACTATACGTCAAGAGCAATTGTTGCACAGGGAGAGCAGGGTAAAACGTTCAGATATAAACTTGTTCCAGTGTATGGAGTCTTCTTCATGAATTTTACACTCGATGAATTACCGCAGAATATTAAAGTTGACGGTTCATTCGTGGATAAGGACACTCTTCTGAAGATATCAGACAAAATAGATTGATATTTCTTCAATTGCCCTTGTTCGACAAGGATGTTGATGAGTGCGAGACTGGTTTTGAGAAATGGATATACGTATTAAAAAATATGGAGATACTAAATAGATTGCCATTTAAGGCACAGAAAAAGATATTCCAAAAGTTGGAAGACTTATGTAGCTACTCTGCTCTTACAAAAGAGGAGCGGAGAGCGTATGATGTCAGTCTCAAAAACTATATCGATCAACAGGTTGTAAAAGAAACAGCCCATGATGACGGTTATAATGAAGGACTTGAAGAAGGACTAGGCATAGGTCGTGCAGAAGGACGTGCAGAAGGAGAAAACGCTAGAAATATAACCATCGCTCGAAATATGTTGGCAAAAGGTATGGATGCCAACATCATAATGGAGTTGACAGGACTGTCTGAAGATGAGGTTAACAAGTTAATGATGGAGAATTAAGTTTTTAAATATCAATTATCAACTATCAACTATCAATTAATAAAGGGGTCGGGATTTTTACGTTCAAAGGATAAAGAATTGCATCTTTGCGATGACCAAAAGAGAATCAGCCTCACATTGTCTGTTATCGTTCAAGCAATGGGCGTTTTACATAGTTTAGATGACATACTCTCTGATTGAGTGCTACGAGCGGTATCTAATTGAGCGCTATAGGTGGTATCTAATTGAGCGCTATAGGTGGTATCATATTGACCGCTACAGGTGCTACCGTTCGAGCGATATCATGGTAGGGTATTAACTTTTTTGAAAATCCCTTGGAGGTTTCAAAAAGAATCTCTATATTTGCATCGTGAATTTAACGTTGCAGTAGCGCAACATAGTATTAATTAATAACAAATCTAAAGATTATGAAAAGACATGTTTTTATCAATCCGTTTACGGATTGGGGATTCAAAAGAATTTTCGGACAGGAATTAAACAAGGACATGCTGATTGATTTCCTGAACGACCTACTCGAGGGAGAGAGGAGAATAGATGACATCGAGTACATCAACACAGAAATGCCACCGATAGAAGAGAAGGAACGAGGCGTTAGATTCGACATTCAATGTCACGCATCTACTGGCGACATCTTTATAATTGAGATGCAACTTGCAAAACAGAAGACGTTTGTAGATCGCGCCATATACTACACTTCAAGGGCGGTAGTGTCACAAGGAGAAAAAGGGAAAATGTTCAGATATAAACTTGTTCCGGTGTATGGAGTCTTCTTCATGAACTTCACACTAGATGATTTACCACAGAAAGTGAAGGCAGACTGCTTCTTTACAGAGTCGGAGACCAAGCAAAAAATATCGGACAAGATAAGGTTAGTATTTCTTCAGTTACCGTTGTTCAATAAAAACATGGATGAATGTGAGACCGGTTTTGAAAAGTGGATTTTTGTATTAAAAAATATGTATATACTAAATAAATTGCCATTTAAGGCACAGAAACAGATATTCCAGAAATTGGAAGATTTATGTCGACTCTCCAAACTAGACGATGTGGAGCGGAAGGCATACGATATCAGTCTAAAGAACTACATAGACCAACAGGTAGTAAAAGAGACCGCTCATGAGGATGGCTATAATGAAGGGTTCCAAAAAGGTGAATCTATTGGACTTGAAAAGGGACTTCAAAAAGGTCGTGCAGAAGGAGAAAACGCTAGAAATATAGCCATCGCTCGAAATATGTTGGCAAAAGGCATGGATGTAAAAACCATAATGGAGTTGACAGGTCTGTCTGAAAAAGAAGTGAATAAGTTGATGATGGAAACTTAAATTATCCATTCTCAACTATCAATTATCAATTAACTAAGCTGGTCTTACAGAAGAAGAAATAAACAAACTATAAAAACATTATAAATCCCGACTTCGTTATTCCGTAAAAGGAAAAATTGTCGGGATTTTTTACGTTCTAATGAGCTAGAATTGTCACTCTGTAATAATGTCCCCAAGAGATTCAGCCTCACATTGTCTGTTATCGTTCAAACGATGGGCGTTTGACACAGTTTAGATGAAGCACCCTCCGATTTAGTGCTACGAGCGGTATCGTTTGAGCGATATCATCAACTAATATTGTTTATTTGGAATACTTCATAAAACTAGGTAAAGTAACACTTCTGTAAAACAAACTATATTTTCTTTTTAGTTTTTTGATGTTTATCGAATGTAAGCCCCACATTGGAATGTTCTTGTTTCGCCAAGGTCTTTCTATAATCTTACTTAGATTCAAATTGCAGAACATTCCGTATGTTTCAAATTCAGAGAATCCAGAACTTTCATTTCTATCATAGTTATCGATAATTGTTTGTATCCAGCTTTTGCCACTACGTTTTTCTATTTCGTCATGAAGCTTATGTAGCATTTTTTTTATTAAATAGCATCTTATGTGCGACAAAACTAAATGTAGGATTAAAATCTATTCCAAGCAGTCTTTTTATGAAATCAAAGTATGGAATAGTATGTTCCCTACTTTTGTAGAAGACAGGTATTCCTTTATCTGACAAAAATGTTATAGGTTTAATAAATATATGATCAGAATCAACTGTCAGATAATTATCCGTACTTCCTATTTTCGCTGATAGCTTTATTAGTTGTTGGAATAACCAACCAGACCTATCTGACGTCGAACCATCTCTGTTCTTTATCGTTAAATTTATATCTTGTGGTGATATGTTGAGAACTGTTTTTTCGTCTATATATCTTAGATTACATTCTTTGCAAAACTGAATGATTTGTTCATCAATGGGAGCAACTATGTAAATATCTTTTATGATGTTTCTAACATTTTGTTTGATGCCCTCTATGCAAAAGGGTAATACGTCCAAATCTTTCCGTATTACCAGTATTACCACGTCTATTGGTTCTTCTGATGGTGTTATACGGCTAAAATACATATTTGAATAAAGTTCAAATAATGCGTATCTTACTCTATGATGCATAGCAGTTATTCTTTTTTAATTTTATAAACTTGAGTTTTTTAATATTTAGCTATAATCTATCTTTCAAACTTTCAAAATTCTTAATGGAGTACCATATATTTTAGAAGCCATGACAGAAAAAGAACTACCAAAACTTCCATATATCATCTCCGTCTTGGCAAGTGTATACATATCCACGACACCATCTATGATTCCATCCGTATTGTCTCTACTTGCCACTTTTTCAGAGCATATAATCCGATTGGGGAAAGTACTTTTGAAAACACGTTTTACATCCTCATCATCGGTAGCTAGAAAAATTTTGGTATCAATATTGTTGTTTACTTCAAACTTCGCTTTGTCTAGAAATAATCCTATCGGACTATTCTTTATGCTATCTATATTATCCGTTCTACGTATGTGCATTCCAATAGTATGCTTAGAAAACATACTAAAGTTATGTTTTATCTTATCCTTAATAATTTCTTTCGGTTTGAACAATTGCTTATAGATATCATCTGAAAAGGAACCAAAATCTTGATATGAAGACATATAGGCTTTTTTATAAGAAAATTTTACGCATTTATCAAAATCAAAGTTCTCATTTTTAAGCGGAGTAACCTCTTTAGCCCAGATGATTCTGTCATTACACAGTTTTATAAAAGGTTTAGAAATCCAAAGATTCTTACGTCTGGGGCTACGATTCAATATATAGTCTATAGCTTGTGCCTCTCTTAATTTTATATTTTCCTCTATAATTGGTTCAAAGATGCCGCAGAATCTACATTCCATGCCCCATTCCTTAAACCAGATGATGTCTAAATGGATGTTAGTTCTTTTTGCAAGGCTATAAGCTGATGCTATAGCACGCATCCTATTTGCCAAACCTCCTTCGGGTATAAATGTAAGAATTTTCATTTTGAAACTTTACTAGTGTGATTTATTTGGACATCTCTAATAAATCATCCACAGTGCATAATAGTTCTTTATTTTTCTCCTTTGGAATATAACTAATAAATAGATCTACTATACTGTTCAAGGAATAATCTTTTAATTCCTCTAAATCCTTTAATTTCTTATTCCTATAGAAGAAAGTATCTTCAAAAGAGTTATAATTTGTATAATATTTTCTTTCGTTTTTGGAGATTTTCTCTGTTTTATTTTCTTTAGTAAAGAAATCAGAATAAAAGTTACCATCTTCCCCAATCGTTTCCTTTACAAATGGGGAAAAATCCATATTTTTATCATTATCAATAGATTTATCCAATTTCGTACCACCTAATAACTCTATACCAAGGTTAAGGATCCCATTTTGTAACTGTACGACGAATGCAGTGCCATTCTTGTACGGATGTTTGTCTGCGAATACCGTTGGAATATATTCTTTTTTTACAATAAACTTCAATTCTACAAAGGCACCACTTCTACCATATCCTGTATTTGTAAAAATTACTGGTTTTTGTTTGTCATCAAAATCCTTTATCCGCTCAATAATTCTGTTCTCATTCTTCTTCTTCTTCTCCTCCTCTTTCTCCTTTTTCTTTTCTAATTCTTTCAAGTCTTTTGACTTGGTAGAATTAAGCACGAAATAATCACCGGTACCATCTTCTTTCATGAGTTTTTCTTTCAGTTTCCTTTCAATTGTGCTACAAATGATTTTTTGTCTGAGATCATCAATTCTCAACTCTTTCATGTATTTGATAAGTTTGGGAGAATCTTCTTTCCTATCTTCTTTTATCCAATAATTTTTTAAAAAGTTAAGCTTCTTAACAAAGTCAATATAGTCTTTGATAAGTTCTCTATGATAGATGTAGTCTTTTGTTTTAGGAGGAATATTCTTAAATGTTGTGTTTGAAGCTTTCTCTAAGAAATCTATATAGTCCTGATAACTAACATGTTTCCAATATATTTTGTCACTTTTAAAGTTTGGTTCCACAAGTGACAATAATATTTTTATCGTTGTATCATCTTCGGTTTCTTTAATTTTCTTTATTTTTTCATTATAACGTTTCAGCTGTTCTTCGTCTGGGAGACTTTTAACTTTATTTTCTATGACGAGTATTAGCTCTTTCTCTTTTCCGTTTGTCTTCCATACACTGAAATCAAAATTTTCACATTCCCTACGATACTCAAATTCTCCTTGCACATTAGACCAACTGTCCTTATTGCATCCACAAATTTGTTCGATTACATACCAAAACAAATCTTCGTACGAACTTGCCAACCAGTGAATGAAATTACTATGAAAAAGTTCCTTACTACTCAATGATAGGTTGAACATTGGAGATTTTTTCAGATTATCTTTTATTTTTTTTATATCTTCTATATCTTTTATCTCTTCTATATTCATTTTCGTACTCATGTTAATAATAATGTTTCCGTTTCACTTCGATATATAAACACTTAACAAAACCCCTAGTTCTGTTTATTCATTATTAATTTCAGTTTCTCTGTATACTTAAGCATGCTATCATCGTAGACTTCGTTCAAGTCATGAGAACACCTGTTGCTATATCCTCTTTTAGCCGTAGGATTTTTCCTCCTCCTTCCATATCCTGCATCATGTCTCTTTTGGGCTTCCTCTTTTGATTTAGACGCATAATGATGTAACCGTAAATAGGTGTAATGCCAGTCTTTATTGAATGGGACTTCCCATCCGACTTTATCACCTTGCTCATTAATTGTGATAAAAGGAGAGTAATATTCATGGTTATGAATATGCATTCTTTTCAACTTTCTTGGATTGGCAATAACTTTTCCAGACTCATTACACTTATAGGTATAATCTGATCTGTATAGATAATTTTCTATAACAAATCCTTGAGGTTTCGTTTCGTGTCCTGACGATCCAAAGAACAACCAGTTCATATATAATCCTGCAGGATTCTTATCCTCATATTTCTTTATTACAAAGTCTACTATATTTAGTATACCATCTCCATTTAGAGGATATATAAATTCATCCGTATCAATAAATGCCATGTACTTACATTCTTTCCTATGATGAAAAATGGCATCTGTATATACTTGACGCTGAGGTTGTGTCTCTGCATCCACATATTTGTAAGAAACCTCTCCTCTTTCTATATATGGTTCAAGTACTTCTTTCATATTATCATCGCTCCGATTATCGTAGATATAGAAATGAGTTGTACATCCAGAAATCAACTTATGGTATTCAATCCATTCCTGAATGTACGGTCCTTCATTTCTTGCATAAAGAACGTATCCTATACCATACTCATAATCCCCTTTATCTTTCGCTTTAAAAAACTGCAAATACAACCATTGAAGACGGAATTTAACAGGAATAATTATAGCTTCATTAAAACGCGTTTTAAATTCTCGTATATCCATACACAAATTACTTGTAGTTATGTTTAATTTTCAAAAACTTTATTTTTAAGAATGCCATACATTCTCTTAAGATAGAGACATGCAAGAATCTCATCAATATGTAGTATATTACTGCTGCAATAGCAATACGTGATATCAAAAGTATATAGATGTTGCTAATAGACAGTGTAACTATATATGTAACAACCATAGTAGCTGCAGCAATAACTCCAAAAGGAATTATATCCTTAACCACATCAGTCCAACTTAGTCCCATATATTTATGAGCGACATACTGCCATGCCATCAATATCAGAATATTTACACAAGAGAATGCGACAACCATAGCTTGAAGACCAAACTTGTAACATGCGAGAACTATGGATATATTCAGTATTATCTGCAGAATATTTATCCACATGTATACATCTGATTTTCCCATGCTGATAAGCAGATTCTGATACAGAGTATGAAAACAAACGAATGCGCCACCGACACATAGAATCTGTAGCAGGATAGCGCTTTCTATCCATTTCTCTGAGATTGTTATTACTATAAACTCCTTTGCAACAAGTGCAAGTCCGAACATTACGGGAAAAGCCATGAAGGCTGTAAAGCGGAGCATTTTTCTAAACACTCGTATCTGTCGTTCATTGTCTTCACGAACGGACACGAATATAGGCTGTGCAACTTGAGTTACCATTGTGTTAACGGTGGAACTTGCCATATTGTTCCATTTATTTGCCTGGTTAAAGTTTCCAACAGCGTTTGCATTATATAATCTTCCGAAGATTACAGAAAGAATATTTCCGTTTAGTATGCTTATGATAGAGGTTATAAGTAGCTTACTGCTAAATCCAAACATTTCCTTTATAGGTTTAAAGGAAAAATGAAATGTTGGATACCATCTTGTGTAATAAAAGCATCCAACCATTATTATGAAAACATAAAGAATAGACTGCCATGCGAGACTCCAATAGGCAAAACCGTTAAAAGCTAGTGTTATACCTACAATACCAGACAATACTAATGCAACGAATCCCATTATCGTTTTTTCTCTTACCATCAGTTTCTTTGTCATGATTGTTCCTGGCACAATGCCTACAGAAAAAAACAAAGACAAGAACATGAACCTAGACAAGTTTATGAGTGCAGGTTCATGGAAAAAGTCTGCTATTAACGGTGCACAAAAGAACAATATGATGTAGAGAATTGTACTTACAATGATATTAAAGGCAAACACGGAATCATTATCAGTGGAAGTGGCATCAACTTTGTTTACAAGCGCGGTACTTAATCCGCTATTGTTTAGCGTTCCCGCTATACCAGAAAAAATGGTAATCATGCCGAGAATACCATAATCCGCAGGGGTAAGCAGACGGGCAAGGAATATGCCTATCACGAGATTAAGGAACTGAGTGCTGCCACTATTTAGCAGTCCCCAAAATAATCCGTTTGCCGTTTTTTCCTTTAGATTATCCACGTTAAAAGATTTCTATCTGTCACGCACAAGACTTATTTATTTCTTATGTCTAAGCCACCATCTGTATGTCCTGACAATAGCTCTTCCAATACATTTGGGCATCAATAAAACTATACGATCTGCGATAGGAATACCTTTACTTCCTGATAAAGCGCGCAAAGGGGCATAATATTTATCTAATTCTTCATCCTTTTCCCCTCTTTCCAAATAGTTTTCGTAGTGTTTTGTCTGATAAAGTCTAAAGAGAGTTTCGTACTTATCCCATTTGGGTTGCAGAGCTTTGCGTACAGTTGCATGAACAGCCGGTACTATATCTGTTTCCTTCGTGTAACTCTTGCGAGGACAAAATCTATAGTAATAAACAGGTTCCTGTAATATATATACTTTCGGATTCTTCATTAGCAAATTTATCTGCATGGGAATATCCTCTCTGCCGGTTGTTTCACGAGGCATGTCAAAACATCCTTTAAGAATGTCTTTTTTGAATAATATACCCCAGACCACACAAAAAGAGTTTCTTGTTCTAAGTAGATTCTCGATAAGCATATCTGGATCAACGAATCCGTTCCATGGAGCAACAGTCTTATTTCCGTATTCTTGTATGAATCCACCAATTACCTCATCCGCTTGTACTTCAGACATGACATCGTACAACTTTTGTAAAGCGCCTGGAAGGAGCTCATCATCTGCATCCACAAACGTAACATATTCACCGGATGAATGTTCAACACCATATTTACGTGCCGCAGAGGTTCCTCCGTTCTCTTTATGAAAGACCTTTAGTCTGCTGTCCTTCGCTGCTATCTCATCACATATCTCTCCGCATCTGTCGGGACTTCCGTCATCTACGGCAATAACTTCGAAGTCATCAAAATCCTGATTTAGACAACTTTCTAAGCGTTCCTTGATACAAGATTCTTTCTTATATATTGGTATTACTACAGATATTTTCATATCAATCGATTTATAATAAGTTTAATCTACTTAAATTCCGTCAAATAGAATATCGAATGTGCCTTACGTTCACTTTCGGGTGGCAGTTGATTGTGATTTGTATATAAATCCTCGCAATACTGATGTGAATCATTAGGCGCAAGGAATGAATGTCCCTCAAATTCTATTTCTTTTAGAGGAAATACGACCTTCTTTTCATGGAACTTTCCATAACCATTGTGTTCCACCAAATTTCCTATATTCTTATCTTTCTTATTTACGATGCATGCAATCTTCCATATCGCAGTGAATATTATGTTTTTTGCTCCGAAATAGAAGAACTCGGCAAACGAGCGGAGAGAATAATAATGTTGTACGCTCAGTATTGCCCTGCTCTTGTTGATTGCTTTTAATACCTTCTTTGCAAAGCTTCTGCTAACATCAGGATAATCAATGAAAGGGAAAATATCTACGAATATTCCTTTCTGATAAGGCTTACTGAAATCATCTCCATATTCCACAAAATAGGAATTCAGGTTACGCACCTTCATCAGCGGTAACCTTATAGAAGGATCTGTTTCTTTATCTTGGAAAAACAGCCATTCTGGTAACTCCTGCTGTGCATATTTCTTGAAGGAATGTACATCCTCAAGTCTCATTGCGATGTCAATATCGTCATCCCAAGGGATAAAGCCTTTGTGCCTTACTGCTCCGAGACAGGTACCGCCATCCAACCAATATTCAATATTGTGTTTCCTGCAGATCTTATCAATCTCAATAAGAATCTCCAGTTCCTTTAGTTGTAAGTCTCTTAAATTACCGTCTATATATTGTCTGTGGTATTTATTCTCCATCTGCTTCTGCTTTCATTATTTCTATTGTTTTACTCAAAGCATCACTGAACGTATATCTAGATTTCCACCCAAGAGCTTTTAATTTAATATTGTCAAGTATCGCTGTCATAGAAGTGGAATAACCTTTCCGCTCGACTTCTGACGGTAAATCGTATATAACTTTTCTTGATGCAATCTCTGCACATTTTTCAGCAAAGTCACGCAGATGAACATTACAACTCTCATTGGATATGTTGTAAGCGCCACCATTTTCTCCATGTAGAAGTACACAAAGCATCGCAGAGACTGCATCTGCCACGTATGTATAGGAATAATATTGCTCTCCCTTACTTTTTAGAACTATGTCTTCTTTAGCGATGGCTCGCTTTATAAACTGTGAAGATGCCTTTGAGTCGGAAAGCAACATCGTAGGACCAAAAATTCTGCTCAACCGTACGATTTTCACCTTGACGTCTTTCTCGGCTGCATACGAAAGACATAAGGCCTCTGCAGTCCTCTTTGATTCCGTATAACAGGAACGGGCTGTAGAAAGATTTAGCGTACCTGTATAATCCTCCGTAAATCTGTCCCCTTCATTACGGGCATTACCATATATCTCAACAGATGAAGGATATAAAACCGTAGCTCCCGTTTTTTGCGCAAGTTCCAGGCAATGTTCTGCTCCCTTAATGTTTATCATCATCGTATCAATTGGGTACTGAGAGTACGCAAGCGGATGTGTGTTACTTGCCAAGGGAATTATATAATCTNGTTTCAGATCGGAAGGGAAAGGTTGTCTTACGTCTTGTTCTATAAAACTAAAGTATTCATTATCATAATACATTCCCAGTCTTTCTGCGGCACGTTCTTTGTTACGTCCTACCGCAGTTACCTTGATCTTGGCATTTTGCGTTTCATTGTATCTCATCAGTGCATCTATCAGACAGGTTCCTATCATACCTGTCGCTCCTGTGATAAGAAAATGCTTACCGCAAAAATCTGCGATACCATCCTGATTCAAAATATTATCAAGATCTTCAATATATAGTTTATTTTTCTTATTCTGTGTCATTTCCTTACTTCAGCCAATTGTCTTTTTCTCGTTTCAGATAACCCTTAAACATCTCAAGATCATCTTTTGTCGTAAGCTTTATGTTCTTGTCAGATCCAACGGCAAAATGAAGGGTTTCACCTAAATCGACCATCATAGTATTCGTATAAGCGGAGCCATGGATACCTATGCCTTTTTCAAATGCTTCATGGTAAGCCCAGTCTAGTTTACCGAATCTGTATGCCTGTGGTGTTGAAACACGGCGTAGGGTTTCTCGTGGAATAAACTGTCTTGTGGTTTCTTCGTCATCAGGATTAACAACGAATATTTGTTCGTTATACGGCAATGATGTGACAGCATTGCCATATTTCTCTGCCTTTGAAATGACGTCAGTCAGTACGAACTCATCTACCAAGGGACGAATACCGTCATGTACGATTATTATGTCGTTATCCGAAACTTTCCCCTCGAGATTGAATACACCGTTACGGATGCTCTCCTGTCCTGATTTACCTCCGCTTACAATCCATTTTAGTTTGGTTATGTTGAATTGATGACAATATGCATTAAGTACGTCATGCCATCCATCAAGACATACAACTTCTATTGCATCTATTGATGGATGTTTCTGGAACCCTTCTAACGTGTATATAATCACAGGCTTGTCGTATATGTGTATGAACTGCTTGGGGATATCCTGTCCCATACGGTTACCCGAGCCTCCGGCTATTATTAATGCTATGTTCATAAATCCGCTTTATTTATGTTTATCTTTTCCCGTCCATTTATTTATCCTGCGACGCAAGGATTTGGTGATATTACTGAANTTTCCTGNCTTNAGGTTTANCCANANNTCTTCCAAGGAATAGCTTATTTTTATCCATGGATGGTTCCATGCGTTAATTTTGTATAGTCGNTCNTTATATTCNACGTTGTCNATTACNTATTTTGGATGTTTTATTGGNAACTCTATCTCGTATCGCTTCATCGTGAACATCTTTCTTAATCTCTTTGGCATCAGATTAAGTTGAGTAGAGTAGTGGGTTCCGTCTCCGAGAAAACCGACATTGCTTATCATGTTTTTGGATGGCATGATAGCTAAACCGGAATTAAGAATCATATCAGACCAATATATAGTCTCGAAATAGGCCTTGCCACTAGTACTGTGATCGTGAAACATTTTAAGCATGCTGCTCCTATAGTTGCGTTTTTTAGCTAATGCCGAAAGTTGTGTCATCTCGTATTTATCATGAATAAAATCGTATGAATCATTCCATCTATCTGCAATTCTTCTCCATGATGCCCATCCCCAGATGGAGAATGTAGAGGTAAAAAAATAGTCATACGGACAGTCCTTAGTTTCTTCATCAGTATTGAATCCAGCTATCATCGATATTCTCTCATCATTCTCATATCTGTCAAGCATGTCTTTACAGAAGGGGAAAAATGATTGTGAAGGTACGACGTCATCTTCCAACACTA
>Ga0065708_1040269_pt1 | contig 12354 bp, 14 predicted proteins | sample Hoacrofraction12_2_FD_59095 | JGI IMG/M metagenome (GOLD analysis project Ga0065708, IMG submission 59095) | Hoatzin crop microbial communities from Cojedes, Venezuela, sample from fiber fraction 12 v1 | ecosystem: Host-associated > Birds > Digestive system > Esophagus > Crop | place: Venezuela... | reverse complement strand
AAAATATAGTAACAAATCCACAGTGCGATTCTTATTATACAAAGAATAATAAGAAAATATAAATAGAAAGGGATCAATCAAATAGATTAATGTTTCTATAAGATTGATTATACGTGGTTAATATGTATAAAAAAATAATTTTATTAATATTATTAGTCTTTATAATGTGTGGATGTGAAGCTACTGTAACTTTAAATATAAATGATGATGAAATATCAGAAACAGTTTTAATAACAGAATATATTAGTGAAGATAATCCAACTAGTCAGATAAAATATAGATATAGAGATTATATGCCAGCATATGCCGAAAACATGCTTGCTGATACAGAAGCAGATGAATATATTGCTGGAATAAAATATTACGATAAAAAAGAAAAAAATACAGGTACAGAATATTATATAACTTATAAATATACATTTGATATAGATGATTATGGTAAAGCGATGACTGTTAAAAATGGTTTTAAATCTAATACTATTCAAATGGATAAAGTGGATGAAAATGTTTTATTATCTACAGATAGTGGGGGAGTTTTATACTTAAAGAATTTACAAAATTTAACTAAAGTAAATGTTAATATAACAGTTGATAGAAAAGTTCTTGAACATAATGCTGATTCTGTAGTGGGTAATACTTATTATTGGACATTTACTAAAGATAATAATAGTAAAGGAGTATATTTACTTTTAGATGATTCTAAGGAAGAAGAAAAAGAAGAAGAGAAAAAAGAATCTGAAGAAGAAAAAGAAAATAATTATAATAATGGTGAAACTACTCAAAAAAAAGAGGAAGAAGAAAGTAATAGTACAAAGGCAAAGAAGAAATTAGAAGAAAAAGCTAATAAACATCCATTTATTTTAATTATTATATGTATTATAGTATTTTTGATATTTGTATTTATGGTTACAAAGGTTGAAAAAATTAAAAAGTAAAGTAGAAAATAAAAGAGAATAAATCTTTTATTTTTTATATGTTATGTAGTATAATATCAATAGATATGGGGTGCTAAAATGAAATTACGTATATCTGGTAAAGATTTCTTAATGTTTGTCATTTTTGCAATATTTTTATTATATTTATGTGCAATTTTAACCTCTAATATTAGCAGTTTCGGGGAAACTGGGGTTTTTTCTGGATTAAATCCAATACCTGGTTTAACTGAATATTTAGGTGCTACTATAATTTTATTTGTTATTTTATTAGTTTTAATATTTACAAGTGTTTCTTCTTATGTCTTTGAAAGAAAAAAAGGTGTAGGTTTTGAAATTAGTGAAAAAGAAGAAAAAGGTTATTCTAGATGGGCTAAAGATAGCGAAATAAAGAATGATAAGGATGTCGTAAAAGTAAATCCACTTGATCAAGAGACAACTGCAGCTGGAATACCTTTAGTTAACGATGGTAAAAATTTATGGGTAGATAATGGAGAATATCATAACTTGGTAATTGGTTCTACTGGTTCTGGTAAATCACAAACAGTAGTTGAACCAATGGTTGAACTTTTAATAAAAAAAGGCGAAAGTATGATTATTACTGACCCTAAAGGTGAATTATATACAGCATCTGCTGATTATATGCGCGAAAGAGGATATAATGTAGTTGTTTTAAATTTCCGTGATCCACAAAGAGGTAATGCGTGGAATCCATTAACATTACCATATCAATATTATAGTGAAGGAAATTCAGATAAAGCTACAGAATTACTTGAAGACGTAGCTTCAAATATTTTATATGATCCAAATAATAAAAGTGGTGATCCATTCTGGGAAAAATCAGCAGCAGATTATTTTTCAGGATTAACTTTAGGCTTATTTCAAGATGCTGATTTATCAGAAATCAATTTGAATTCAATAAGTTATATGTCTACTGTTGGTGAAGAAAAGATGGGGGCTAATACATATATTAAAGAATATTTTACTTTAAAAGGTGAAGCTTCTAATGCTTATGTTTTTGCTTCTAATACAATTAATGCTCCATCAGAAACTAAAGGTGGTATTTTATCAGTATTTAGACAAAAAATTAGACAATTCGCATCACGTGAAAATTTATCAGAAATGTTATCACATAGTGATTTTGATATGCGTGATATTGGTAAAGAAAAGACTGCTGTATTTATTGTTGTTCATGATGAAAAGACTACTTATCATAGTTTAGCAACAATATTTATTAAACAATGTTATGAAACACTTATTGATGTAGCTCAACAAAATGGTGGTAAGTTACCATATAGAACTAATTTTATTTTAGATGAGTTTGCTAATATGCCACCACTTAGAGATGTTACAACTATGGTTACGGCTGCTCGTTCGCGTACAATAAGATTTACATTTATTATTCAAAACTTTGCCCAATTAAAAAGTGTTTATGGAGCAGAAGATGCTGAGACAATAAAAGGTAACTGTGGTAATTTAGTATATTTAATATCTACAGAGCTTGCTGCTTTAGAAGAAATAAGTAAAATGTGTGGTGAAGTAAAATCTAAGCAAGATGATAAAACAGCTTCAACACCACTTGTAACTGTTACAGATTTACAAAAATTAAAATTATTCCAAGCAATAATTATTAGATGGCGTTTATCTCCATATAAAGTTAAATATACACCAAATTTTAAAATGGATTGGGGACATCCTAAATCTGAAGCTAAATTCCCACAAAGAGATAAAGAAGAAATTAAAGTATTTGACGTAAAAGAATTTACAAAAACTAAAAAAGGAGAAAAAATTAAAAATTCTCTTAATGAAAGAAAATCTCCAGGTATGTCTGGATCTGCTAATCCATTTATGGGAAGTAATCCTTTTAATAGAAATGGTTTTTCTAGTTCAAATCCATTCTTGATGAATAATAATGATACTGAAGATGATTTAGATGATAATCTTTTTGGTGGTAAGATTGATTTAGATAAAATGATGGCTGACATTGATAAAAAGATTGCTGAATTAGATGCAGAAGAAGCTAGACAAAAAGAAGAAGAGAAGAAGAAAGAAAGTATTACTAAAGAAGAAAAAGAAACTGAAGATAAATCTATTAAAGAAAAAATAGAAGATAAAAAAGAAGTAGAAAAAGAAGATAAAAAAGTAAGTGGAACTCATAATTTATTACAAGATAATTTAGATAAATTATTTGATGATGACGATGATGATTTTGATGATTTAGAAGAAGATGATCCAATATCTAACAAATTAGAGGAAGAAACTGAAAGAGTTAAAGATGCAAAAGTAGAAGAATTAGATTCTACAAATAATACAGATTTTAATAATTATCTTTCATCTTCTGAAAAACCAAAAGTTGCTGTTGCTTTTTCTAGTCCTGCTAACGAAGAATATTTAGATGATGATATTGATTTACCTAAGGTGGAAAATACAACAATTTTAACACCAAGTACAAATGGTAAAATTACAAGAACAGAATCTAATAATTATCAAAAGAATAATTTATTTAAAGTAGATACTAGTGATATAAAGAGAGCTAATGAAATAAAAGAAGAAACTAAAGATTTTATAAATAGCATTGAAACATCTAAAGACCAAATTGATAAAGAGTATGAAAAACTTGAAGAAGAACAAAAAACAAATGTTAATTTAAATCCAGATGAAGTTGAAATAAATGATAATATGGTTACTGATGATGAATTCTTTGATGACTTTTTTGCAGATGACTAGAAATAGTCATCTTTCTTTACGTTTAGACTAGGTAGTTTGTTGCTTTTAATAAAGCGTTAAATTATAATATAATTGTGATATTTATGGAATGGATAACTAATGCTAATGAATGGTTAAATAATTTCCTTCTAAGTTTAGGTGTACTAGCACCAGTAATTAGTTCACTTTTAATAATTATAGAAGGGACACTTGCTTTTTTACCATTATTTGTTTTTGTAACTATAAATATTTTAACACTTGGTTCAATACTTGGTGTTGTTTTATCATGGATTTGTACAGTACTAGGTAGTTTAATAGCATTTTATTTATTTAGAAAAGGATTAGCTAAATTCTTTCAAAGAAAAATAGAACATAGAAAAAGAGCTAAAAAATTTATGAACGCTATTGATAAAATAAAATTTACACAATTAGTTTTAATAATTGCAATTCCGTTTATACCATCATTTTTTGTTAATATGGGAGCTGGAATATCACATATACAGGTAAAAAAATATCTATATGCATTATTATTAGGTAAAATATTTGTTGTAATATTTTGGGGATATATAGGTAGTAGTTTACTGGAAAGTATTACTAATCCAACTAAATTAATAGAGATTGTTATATTAATATTAATTGCTTATATAATAGCAGTTATAGTAAATAAAAAATTTAAATTAGATAAGAGGTTTTAGATATGATATATAATTATATAATTATTTCATTATTAGTTATTCTTATTATAATAGGAATTATTAATTTATTTAAAAAAAGAGATGATAATGATTTAATAGAGAGATTGTTTACATTAGAAAAGAATGTTAATAGTGATTTAGCTGATTTTAAATTTGATATAAATAAATATTTAAATGAAAATTTTAATAAATTAAATGAAAATGTTGAAAATAAATTATTATTAATTAATGAAAAAGTTAATGAAAGAATAGATCAGAATTTTGAAAAAACAAATAAAACATTTAATAATATTTTAGAGAGACTTTCTAAGATAGATGAAGCTCAAAAGAAAATAGATAGTTTATCTACGGAGATAGTTGATTTACAAAGTGTTCTTACTGATAAAAAGACTAGAGGAATATTTGGGGAGGTTAATTTAAATTATATATTAACTGCTGTATTTGGAGAAAATAATTTAAATATTTATGATACACAACATAAGATGAGTAATGGATATATAGCAGATTCTATTTTATATGCGCCAGAACCTCTTGGGACAATATGTATAGATAGTAAATTCCCTTTAGAAAATTATCAAAAAATGACTGATAAAAGTCTTAGTGTTTCAGAAAGAGAAAAAGCTACTAAACAGTTTAAAATGGATGTTAAAAAACATATAGATGCTATTTCAGAAAAATATATTATAGTAGGTGAAACTTCTGATGAAGCAATTATGTTCTTGCCTGCTGAAGCTATTTTTGCAGAAATAAATGCTTATCATCAAGATTTACTTAAATATGCATATTCTAAGAAGGTTTGGATAACTAGTCCAACTACATTAATGAGTACATTAACTATTATTCAAATGATATTAAAAAATATTGAAAGAGATAAATATGCTAAAGTAATTCATGAAGAATTAAATAAATTAAGTAAAGAATTTGAAAAATATCGTTTAAGATGGGATAAGTTATCTAGAAGTATTGATACTGTAACTAAAGATATTAAAGATATTAATATTACAACAGAAAAGATTACAAAAAGATTTAATTCTATTAATAGTGTAGATATAGATAAAATTACAGGAGATATAGAAGATACTGAAGATACCGAAGATACTGAAGAATAGGGAGAAATAATGGAGTATAGTAGAATGTATAAAATTAAAAATTATCTTTTACAACATCGAGTATTTGTTGTTTCTTTACTATGCTTAACTATTATGGGAATATTATTTTATGTATATAAAGATTCTTATGGTAATAGATTAGAAAATGGAGAATTTAGTGAAATATATACATATTTATTAGAAATAAAAGAAAATGATAAAGATATATATCAGAATTTAGAATTAAAAGAAATAAAAAAAGAAGTAAAGGGGATTGATGTATCTTCTTGGCAAGGAGATATTGATTGGGAAGAAGTTAAAGAAGAAAATTTAGATTTTGTTATTATAAGATGCGGTTATAGAAATTTAAGCAATTCAGAAATACATGAAGATAAGAATTTTAAATATAATATAAGTGAAGCTAATAGGTTAGGGATTCCTGTAGGAGTATATTTTTATTCAACAGCAATATCTGAAAAAGAAGCTTTAGAAGAAGCTTCATATGTTCTTAATTTAATTAAAGATTATGATATTATATATCCAGTAGTATATGATTTTGAATTATATAATTCAAAGAGAACAGAAGGTATAAGTATTGCAAAAATAAATGATAATGCTTTAACTTTTTTAGATTATATAGATGCTCATGGATATCAAGCTATGTTATATTCTAATAAAAGATATTTAGAAGATATATGGATTACTGAGGATTTAGGTTATTATAAATTGTGGTATGCTTATTATAGTGATTTAGAAGAAGAAGTAAATTATGATATGATACAATATAGTGATACAGGTAGTATAAAAGGGATTAGTACTAAAGTAGATTTAAATAGAGCGAATTTTTCTTATGAGGTGGTAGAATGACAAATGAAAAAATAGAATGTCCAAAGTGTGGATTTAAGAATATAAAAGGAACTAAAGTATGTCATAAATGTCATTCAGTAATTAGAAGGACTAAGAGTTGTCCTAGATGTGCTAAAAGAAATGAAATAGATGTTTTAAAATGTGTTAATTGTGGATATAAGTTTAATAAGAAAGAAAGAAGTATTTTCTTTAATTTAATTATTTCTTTATTAATAATATTTTTATTGTTATTACTTGTTTATTTTAAGAAAGCTAATATAGTTAAAGATATTAGAATATTATTACAAGTAATATCAGTAATTGCTATTTTAATTATTTTATATGTAACATTAAATTATGGTAGAAAGGAACAAGTTAATTTTAGTGCAGAAGAAGAACATGTTAATACTGATCCTAAATTTTTAAAAATGAAAAAGATTAGTAAAATATCAATTATTATTGGTTTATTAATAGCGTTTGTTGTATTAACGTGTTTTATATTATTAAAGTAGGTGTGATATATGGAAAGACTTCAAAAAGTAATTGCTAGTAGCGGTTATACATCAAGAAGAAAAGCAGAAGAACTTATAAAAGAAGGTAAAGTATATGTAAATGGTAATTTAGTTACAGAATTAGGTACTAAAGTATCAGATAAAGATAATATAATAGTAGAAGGTAAAGTACTAGATAATAAACCTAAAATGGTCTATTATTTAATAAATAAACCTCGTAATGTAATATGTAGTTTAAAAGATGAAAAGGATCGTAAAATAATAACTGATTATATAGATAGTGATGAAAGAATATATCCGGTTGGAAGACTAGATTATGATACAACAGGAGCTTTAATTCTTACTAATGATGGAGATTTTGCTAATATGTTAATGCATCCGTCTAATAATATAGAAAAAGAATATTTAGCTATTGTAGAAGGTATTATTACAGTAGATGAAATATATAAATTAAAAGAAGGTATTACAATAGAGGGAACTAAGGTAATACCAAAAAGAGTTAAAGTAAAAAAGAAAGATAAAGATAAAAATAAAACGAAAATAGAAATTACTATTATAGAAGGTAAAAATCATATAGTTAAAAAGATATTTCAAAAGATAGGGCATCCTGTTATTAAGTTAACTAGAGAAAAGATAGCATTTTTAGATGTTAAGAATTTAAAATCTGGAGAATATCGTTATCTTACAAAAGAAGAAATATCTAAATTAAAACAATTAAAAAAGTAGGTTAAACCTACTTTTAATTATTTTCACTTTCTTCAACTTTAATGGCACCTACTGGGCAAGAAGCTTCAGCTTCTTTAACAGAATCATTTACTTCATCTTTTGTTACTTTAGATAAACCATTTTCATCAAATTCAAAATTATCAGGTGCTATAGCTACACAAGCTCCGCAACCAATACAAATACTTTCGTCAACTTTTATCATGTTTATCCCTCCTTTCTAAATTATAATAGGTATAATGTAAAAAAGCAAATAAAACATTTTAAAATATGACATAATTATGTTATCATTATTATAGACTAGGGAGTGATCTTATGGGATCAAAAGAAAATAAATCTAGTAATGAAGAACTTAATATTATGGAAGATGTAAAGAAATCTTCTAAAGTAAAATCTAGAGTAAAGAAAAATGAGAATTTATATAAGAAAATTAGTACTTTAGATATTGAAGATTTTGATGTTAATAGTAATGTATCTATTTTAGGAGAATCTAAAAATAATATTGATATTTCGGATATAGAAGCAAAACTTAAAGCTAAATACAAGGAAGAACCTCGTAATAAGAGTTTTGGTAATACAGATGAAATAGATTTGCCACCAATTAATTTAGATGAAACTAGAGAATATGATATTAATGCTATTATTGAAAGAGCTAAAAAAGATCAAGAAATAAATTATGAAGAAGATCGTTTAAAGAAAATAAGTTCACAAGAAGAGATAATTAAAGATATAGAAAATTTAAATGAAAAATTAAAAGAAAAAAGTAAAGGCAATATAATAAAATATAATAGTGAAGAAGAAATTCAAGAATTAATAGATACAATTAATGCTAAGGAATTAATTGAACAAGAAGCTACTTTAGAAGTAGAAGGAGAATTAGATCCTTTAGATATGTTTAGTGATTTAAAGGGTGATGATGATAATACTAAAGTAATGGGGCAGTTAATAGATCCAGAAGAACTTACAACATCTGAAATCGAGATTGTTACAGATGATGATAAACCACTTACTGAAGAAGATGGTGTCGAAGTAATTGAGCTTACTGGAGATGTTGACTTAGATAATACAGAAGAAGTCTTGAAAGCTATTGAAAAACAAGAAAAGAAAAAAGAAAAAGAAAATAAAAAAGAAGCTAGAAGACTTGCTAAAGAGGCTAAAAGAAAAGAAAAATTAGTTAAGAAAGAAGAAAAAGAAAAGATAGCTAATTTAGATAATTCTTTTATAGGAAATACAACTATTATAAATAAAGAAGATTATGATGACTTTGCTGACTTAAAAGAAGATATGAAAGTTACTAAAATTGTTATTAAAATATTAATATTTTTAATAATACTTATTTTTATAGCAGGAGTAGTAATATTTTTAAATAGTAAATTTAATTGGGGACTATTTTAAATAGTTCTCTTTTTTAAAACTTTGTGTTAATATTTATATATGGTAGGCGATTTTATGAATAATGTATTTATAAATGAAACAATAGAAGAAGCATTTAAAATATATAATGAATATGAAAAACATCCTGAATCAATAGAATATAATTCTTTTTTATGTTCTATAATAAGAATGTTAGTTATTATATATGGTGATGATGTAATAATTAATTATAATAATCGTAATACTAGTGGTTTTATGGAAATGCTATGTCGTTATGGAATAAGTAATGAGATGGCTAATGATTTTATTATTTTAGTAGATAAATATAATAAATTTGAAATGAAACAAGTAGAAAAGACATTTAAGAAAAAGAATAAATTCTTTAATGCTATTCAAAAATGTTTAATAGATATGTTTGTAAAAAAATATCAAACTGAAGTAATAACAGATGATATTATAGAAAAGTTCTATAATCAATTATTTACTGCTAATAGTAAAGATTTTTATCGTCAAAGTATAGCTTTAGTAACAGCATTAAATCCATATGAAATAGATGAATATTATAAAAAACAAAAGTTGGGGGATTAGGTATGAAAAAAATAACAATTAATGATAAGAAATATGAAGTTATTGAAGATTATCGTGAAGCGATTGATAAAGAAATACTTACAGAAAAGATAACGGATTATTTTGATGAGTATGATTATATAGTTGGTGATTGGGCTTATGGGAAATTAAGACTTAAAGGATTTTATGATTCTAAGAATAAAAAATGTAAGAAAATAAATGATATTAAAAATGTAGAAAAGTATATAGAAGAAAATTGTGCTTATGGATGTAAGTGGTTTGAAATAAAAAGAGTAGAAGAGTAATTATATTATTGAAATGAATAATTTATTTTGATATAATGTTTTATAGAATAGAGAGGGATTGCCATGCCTGAGAAGATTTCCATCTTGAAGGAATCTGGTGAAGTTTTGAGTTCGAATATTGTTTCAGTATTCATGATTCCTGATACAGAGAAAAAATATATTATTACAACTGAAAATGCAGTGGATCCACATGGACTCACTATTTTGCATGTTAGTGAAATCGTTGATGGTAGCTTAAAAAAAGTTAGTACAGATGAAGAATGGAATTCTATAAAAACAATAATGCGTGCTATTATATCAGGTAATGTGGGATCTTATAAATATTTGCCTAAATTAGAAGAAGCTAAAGTAGAAGGACAATATTCTAGAGATATTTCGGTTTCTGCATCTGCTTCTAAACAAATGATAGATAATTATAATGCAGGTGCAAGTGCTATTGTAGATGAGGGAGCTATATTCCCAGATGCTAGTACAGATAGTACTGTTTCTCCTGAACAAGAAGTTGTACCAGGAATTGCTGAAGTAACGCCAAGTACGGAAGCTGTTAGTGATGTTCCTGAAACAACTCCAGAAGTGGTAACTGTACCGGAAGTAGCAACAGTTCCAGAAGTTGCACCAACACCGGAAGTTGTAACTGTTCCTGAAACAGTTCCGGCAGTTGATACAAGTGTTACACCTGTAGCACCAGTCGAAGCTACTGTTCCAGTAGTAGAACAAGCTGTTACTGATGTACCAATGGATAATAATGTTCAAGTGGTACAACCAGTTATGCCTGATGTACCATCAGTAGCTGATACAGTTCCGCAAGTAGTACAACCAACACAAGTTGTTGTTCCATCTGTTGGAACACCAGTTGAAGTGCCTACGGTACCACCTGTTACTGTTGAAGAACCAACTGTTCCAAGTTTATCTCCAGATGCAGCTGTAGTACCAAGTGCTGTGAGTAATGTTCAAGTACCTGAAAATGCTATTAATCAAGTTTCTAATGTAACTATGAATAATGATGTTCAAGTACCAGTTGAACAAGTGCCAATAACACCAGTAAGTTTTGATCCAAATGCAAAACCAGATTTTGCACCAAATGCTTCTTTAGATGAAGTTGTAAAAGGTGCTCAAGAGATGTTTATGAGTGGTGTTCAAAATTTAGTTAATACAATTCAAGAAAAAGTTTATCGTGAATTATATGCAAAAGAAGCTGAACTTAAAAAGAGAGAAGCTGCTGTTAATCAAAAAGAAGCTTTAGTAAATAATCAATTTATGACAATGATGAATAATTTAAATGCTAATTTTAATAGTATGGGTACTACTAGTATGCCGATGATGGGAAATACTAATGATATTCAAAATATGCAAATGAATGCTAATACACAAATAAATAATAATATAAATCCTCAAGGGTAATTCCTTGAGGATTTTAAATTGTTACATTAATAACATCTTCTATTTCTGGGATATCTGCTTTTAATGATTCAAATAAACCATTTTTTAAAGTTTCATCGCTAAACATACAAGCGGCGCAAGCACCAGTAAGTCTTACATAAACCACTTTGTCTTTATAATCAACAAATTCAACGTCGCCACCTTCCATATGTAAATAAGGTTTAAGACTATCTAAATTTTCTTTTATTTTATTAATAGTTTCTTCGTTTTTTTTCATATATATCACCGTTTGTAATTATAACTTATATTTTATTTTGTGTAAATAAATTATTATGTTATAATATTTTACGAGGTGGAAGAATGCCAAAATATAATGTTGGTGATACAGTAAAAGGTAAAGTTACTGGTATCGAGAACTATGGCTTTTTTCTTTTAATGGATGGTGGCTATACTGGATTAGTCCATATATCTGAAATGTCAGATAATTTTGTAAAAAGTGTTTTTGATTATATTGAATTAAATGAAGTAATTAAAGCAAAAGTAATTGATGTAGATGATAAAAACAAACATTTAAAACTTTCTATTAAAAATATTGATTATCGTATTCAAAATAAGAAGGAATTAGAAGAAAAAAATGGCTTTGCACCATTAAGAGAAAAGTTGCCAGAGTGGGTAGAAGAATACAAAGAAAAAAACAAGGATTAAACCTTGTTATTTTTTTTATGGTGCCCAAGGCCGGACTTGAACCGGCACGAGGGTTAAATCTCGCAGGATTTTAAGTCCTGTGCGTCTACCAATTCCGCCACTTGGGCAGGCACCGTCTTTGATAAGACTATTTGAGTATAACTCATTTTTATCCTTTTTGCAATAAATTTTTATATATTTTTGTTAAAACTTGCTTATTAGGTGTTTATTAGTAAATAAATAGATAAATACAATTTTTATTTATATGTTGACATAGTTTTTTTAATTGTGTTATAATCAGTTTGTCGCTGGAGGAATACCCAAGTCTGGTTGAAGGGGCCGGTCTTGAAAACCGGAAGGTCGCGCGAGCGGCGCTGGGGTTCGAATCCCTATTCCTCCGCCATTTATTTATCGCGGGATGGAGCAGTCTGGTAGCTCGCCGGGCTCATAACCCGGAGGTCGTTGGTTCAAATCCATCTCCCGCAACCATGGTCCGTTAGTCTAGAGGCCTATGACGTCTGCCTGTCACGCAGAAGATCACG
>Ga0065708_1040271_pt1 | contig 12368 bp, 9 predicted proteins | sample Hoacrofraction12_2_FD_59095 | JGI IMG/M metagenome (GOLD analysis project Ga0065708, IMG submission 59095) | Hoatzin crop microbial communities from Cojedes, Venezuela, sample from fiber fraction 12 v1 | ecosystem: Host-associated > Birds > Digestive system > Esophagus > Crop | place: Venezuela... | reverse complement strand
TGGCCCCGATAAAGGCGGCTATTGGAAGATAAAAGACAGAAAATAGGACAGAAAAAGTGATGTATAAAGTGATGTATAAAAGTGAGGGATAAATTTGGAAGAAAATTGAAAGAACTGTCGGTAAAAACATTGAATTAAGATTGTAGCATGACAATACCTTCTTCTAGCATACTCTCAACCAGTTGCATGAATCGCATCTTTGATTCTACGACAGCAACCTATAAGTTTTATTGGTTTCTGTCACTACTCGACATGCACATACAGGGAAGGACGGAAATGCTAGCTTTGGATATTTGTGCAAGGATGGTGGCCTACGCGTGGTATCCTATTGAATATTTCAAACTTTCCTTTGGGGTCGGTGATTCCATGTCAAACATAATTCCCGAAGTTGCAAAGCTTACGGGCATAACTGTGGATGACAGATTGGAAGATAAGAATGAAGTAATAGCCAAAGCAGTGAAGGATAATGTGGAAGTGAGAAGGGTGGTAAGGATCCTCCTTAAAAATGTTCCGTTCAGATTTCTAAAGCCTTGGATTGACACGAGCGACAATGAGGTATTGGAGCATCGCTCACAATCATTGGAGAACGAATGTCTTTATTCCCTAAAAGGTAAGAATGAGAATCTTACTATTACCATAAATCCGAAATGGAGTAATTACCTAAAGAATAATTATGAGGTGCTTAAGAGTTTTGCATTGTGGCATTTAACCCGCTTTGTGCAACAACGTAATCCCAATGTGCCAAACATAGCCAATAAGTTGCTACGTCCTGAGGTTCGAGAACCGTTAACCAAGCAAAAACATTTTTGGAATAAGGTTATAGAAATCGGTGGTACGTTGAATTGTATATATACGGGTAAAAAGCTCGGTATAAATGCTTTTGATCTCGACCATTTCATGCCATGGAGTTTTGTTTCGCACAATCAGAACTGGAATCTCATCCCAGCCGATGGCTCATTTAACTCATCAAAGAATGCCCGTATTCCCGACTTGGACTATTATCTGCCCAAAATGGCGGAAATGCAGCATCATGCTTTGCGCACTTATTTGCCACATTCGGGAAAGAAAGACGCAGTACTTGCTGAGTATTACGCTCTCGGTTGCTCACCCCAAGATCTCATGGAAATGGACGACATACATTTCCTCGAAATATTCAAGAATACTTTTGCCCCTTTGAGCCAGATGGCAACAAACATGGGGTTTCTAACTTTAAAACCAATATATTACCATGGAACAAGAGAAAATAAATCATCCTTACTTGACCGCAATTAAGCGCACGGCGATTTCTGTACCAACAAGATACTTGCTTCAGCACAAGTTATTAAAAGGTAAAATCCTCGACTTCGGTTGTGGTTTCGGTTTTGACACCGATGACCTAAAGAGGCAAGGATTCGATATCGTTGGTTACGACTACTATTATAGGCCTGATTTTCCTTCAGGAAAATTTGACACAATCATCTGCAATTATGTGCTAAATGTGCTTGAACCATACGCACAAGCAGAAGTGATGATGAACGTTTCCAACTTACTCTCTCCTGAAGGTACGGCTTATTATGCTGTACGTCGTGACTTAACCCAAGAAGGTTTTCGGCTACATGCCATACACAAGCAATATACATATCAATGCAACGTAAAACTGCCATTTAAAAGTTTAATCGCCAACAAGAGCTACGAACTTTACCAATATACACACTTTAATAAACAGCCTCGCATCGAGGAAGATACCTGTCCCTTCTGTCGTCTTTCACGACGGGTAGAAATTATCTGCGAAACCGCAACATGTGTGGCTTTTTATGATGGTTACCCTGTTTCTCCGGGACATGCGCTAATTATTCCGAAGCGTCACGTTGCTTCCTACTTTGATCTCACGAACCATGAGCGAGAAGCATTGAATGTTATGTTGCAATACGTCAAACAAAAAATCGATGAGCGCTTTCATCCAGACGGATTCAATATCGGCGTCAACGTGGGTAAGGATGCTGGACAATCCGTTTTCCATTGTCACATGCACCTAATACCGCGTTACAAGGGTGACGTGCCGAATCCTAAAGGCGGTGTACGTGGGGTGATTCCTAAGAAACAAAAGTATTAAAGAGTTAATAACAAGGAAATTTGGAGATTAAAAATATGAAAGTAATAAAAAAATATTATCAAGGAATTTATTTTTCCGACATAGTGTATAATTTTGCATCGTAATTTTAAATTAATGAGTTATTTGCATTCCTGTGTTGAACTTATATATTTTTTGTGATAAAATATGACATCATGAGCAAGACCGAAATAATATCACACGTAAGAACGTTTCAGAATGAAGTAGGAAATGAGACGTATGAAATACAGACTAATAACGACCATAGCGAGGGCGTTGCAAGGCGAGCTGAGGCTTTTGCCAAGGAGTTTGGATTTACCGATTTAGGTAAAATATTAGGGAAGCTCCATGATAAAGGCAAAGAACAACTCGAGTGGCAGAACTATATAAAAAAGGAAAGCGGGTTTGACAAAACGGCACAATACCACGATCACGTTCGTCATGCCTATGTCGGCGCACTGATGGCTAAGGAACTTTATCCTCAGATTTATCCATTGTTGTCTTATCCTATTTTAGGTCACCATGCAGGGCTTGCAGACTTTGTCGATTTTGAAAGCGAAATGAAAAAGAAGATTCCTAGCGATGTTTTACGTGAAGAGAAAGAAGACTTTCAATTTCCAATAGAAAAAATAAAGAATTTCGATAAAAAGGGATTTCATCACTTGATTAGAATGCTGTACTCTTGCTTGGTGGATGCTGATTTCTTGGATACTGAGGAGTTTATGAATGGTAAGAATTCTTCGTTGCGTGGCAATCATGAGGAACTAATCAATCTACTACCACGACTAAAAAATAAGCTTACAAGGTTTAAGCAAGATTCTGAATTGAACAAAATTAGGACTGATGTTCAGGCATGTTGCAAAAAGATGGCTGAAGCAAAACCAGGATTCTATAGTCTTACTGTACCGACGGGTGGTGGCAAGACGCTTGCATCGATATTGTGGGCGATGATGCATGCGGTGAAACATGGAAAGAAACGCATTATAATTGTTATACCCTACACAAGCATCATAGTACAGACTGCACAAGTGTTACGAGATATATTTGGTGAAGAGAATGTACTGGAGCATCATTCGAGTATGGATATCAAGGAAAATGATTCTGAAAACAACAGATACGATGAAAAAGAATTACGTCGCAAACTGGCAACAGAGAATTGGGACTACCCTATTATTGTGACGACAAACGTGCAACTATTCGAGTCGATGTTATCCAATAAACCATCGACATGCCGCAAACTCCACAATATATGCAATAGCGTTGTAATACTCGATGAGGCACAAATGCTCCCGCTCGAATTTCTACAACCCATCATTGATAGTCTGAAAGTTTATCAGAAATGCTTTGGAGTCTCTGTGCTTTTCACTACGGCTAGTATGCCAGCACTCGAAGGGGATTATCCGAAATTTTCGGATAGGAAATATCTTCATGGCATTGAGAAAATCCATGAGATAATCCCCGATGATATGAATCTAACTAGAAGGTTAGAACGTGTAGATCTACATTTCGAGGATTCTGAACGGCTTTCTTATGACGAAATAGCCGAACAGATAACCCACCACGATAGAGTGCTTTGCATAGTTAATACCCGAAGAGATGCACAAGAGATTTATTCCCGATTACCCAAAGAGGGAATCACATTGCATTTGTCACGCATGATGTGTCCAAAACATGTGAACAAGGTAATTAACTACATTAAAGTGGCTTTAAAAGACACAAGTAATCAGATAATAAGAGTAGTTTCCACGCAGTTGGTTGAAGCGGGTGTCGATATAGATTTTCCCGTGGTATATAGACAGGAAACCGGCCTTGACTCAATCCTTCAGTCTGCTGGACGATGTAATCGAGAAGGACTTTTAAAAGGAAAAGGACAAGTGTACGTCTTTGCTTTGGATAAACCATTACCAAAAGGTTTCATCAATTGGGCCAATGAGTCAAGGAAAAATGTGTTGGATGTTACAGAATGGTTTGGGAAAGAAGCTATTCAGAAATATTTTGAACAATTATATAGTCGAACAAGGAAATTTGATGTTTTTGATGTAGAAGGATATCTATATGAGCCTTCTGAATTGATGTTCAAGACTGAAGCTGAGAGTTTTCGACTTATAAAGGACAACAGCATAAGTGTAGTTGTAAATTATGAAGACAGTTTGTCGCTTGTTGAGGAATTAAGGGAGAATGGTTTCAGCTATCAGCTCATGAAAAGACTGTCACAATACTCGGTAAATATCTATGAAAAAGATTTTAAGGAATTAAAAAAAATGGGCTTGATTGACGAAGTCCTTACTGGTTTGTACGTTGTTTTGGACAGTTCACAATACGATAAATACATGGGATTAACTGTTGACAATCATTGGCTGAATGAAATTTTTATATGTTAAAAACAAATAAGTTGATATGTGAACCACGTACTGTGACACTCTTATATTAATTTCGCTGCAAAAATATAATAAATATATGGAATATTTTGATAAAGAATACTGCTTAGAGGTATGGGGCGACTGGGCATGTTTCACCCGCCCCGAGTTAAAAGTGGAAAGAGTTAGCTACGATGTGATTACCCCATCGGCAGCTCGTTCCATTTTTGAGGCGATTTTTTGGAAGCCAGCTATCAGGTGGGAGGTTACCAAGATAGAAGTAATGAATCCGATTCAATGGATCTCTATCCGTCGAAACGAAGTGGGAGCAATTGCTGCAAAGTCCCCAATTTTCATAGAGGACAAACGCCAGCAGCGCAATTCGCTAATATTAAAGGATGTGAGGTATCGCATTTATGCCAAATTGGTGTTTATACCTATTAGAAAACGAGGCGAAGATACAAATTGGCGATTAAAAAAATATTTCGACATAAGGAATAACGAATACAAAGAGACAAACAACCCTACCGTTGATTATGAAGAGAGAAAACATTTGCACAGCAGTGAAAATCCCGGGAAGTACCAAGCAATGTTTGAACGTCGAGTCTCAAAAGGTCAATGCTTTAATCAGCCATATCTTGGCACTCGAGAGTTTTCTGCTTCGTTCAGATTGGTTTCTACTGATGAGAGTCCTGAACCAATACTAGAAGACAAAGACCTTGGAGTTATGTTGTATGACATGGATTTTAGCAGCAAAGACAACATAGTTCCCATGTTCTTCCGCGCAAAAATGGAGAAAGGAGTAATAAATGTTCCATCATTAAATAGTGGAGAAATACTGCGATGATACTGAAAGCGTTATACGATTATTATGACCGGATGGGGAGTAAAATGCCCATGCAAGGTCTTGAAGAGAAAGAAATCTCTTTTGTGATTGTTATCGATAAAGATGGTAATTTCAAAAGAATAGAAAATAGAATGAACGGAAAAGAGTCTCCGAAGTTCTTGGTTGCTAAGACGGTAGGGCGAACCGCTAACCCTTTGGCTAATTTGCTATGGGATAATTTCTCATACGTATTGGGCGTTTCCAAAGAGACTTATTCTATTGAGTCGGAAGAAGATGCTACAAAAAAGCAAAGATTACAGAGGGTAATTGAAAAGAATGTGAAAAGTCATAAGACGTTTGTTGAAAGCATTCAATCAATTAAGAAAATAATACCAGAGAACAAAGACATTCTTGCAATCGATAAATTCTATGGAAAATATGAAGGAGATTTATACAATCTATTAAAAGAAGATGTAGAATGGGCCTCTGTTATCAAGAATATTAATAAGAATGTGTCATTCTTAATTGAGGGCGACATGGAAATTGTGGCTCAAAAGAAAGAAATATTGGACAAATTGTTAAATAAAGAAGATGATAACGAAGCGAAACAAAGTCAGTACTGCTTAGTAACTGGAGAAAAAGGAGAAGTCACTAGATTATTTTCTTCGACGTCGATACTAGGTAGTCAAGCAACTGCATCTGTTATCTCATTCCAAAAGAAAATGGGGTTCGACTCGTATGGTAAGGAACAATGTTATAACGCTCCGATTTCTGTAAGTGCGGAATTCAAAATAACTACGGCACTTAACTACATGCTTCGTAGAGATTCAAGGAATAAATTTATAATTGGTAATCGAACTTTCGTGTTTTGGGCGTCTTCAAACTCTGAGGCCGCAAAACAGACAGAAGAAAGCCTTTATAGTTTATTGACATTTGCCAGCAATGAAAATGATCCAAATAAACGTATTCAGTTCGTTGTTGGAGTGTTTAAGTCTATTTATTCTGGGAAATTGATTAATTCCTTAGACGACAAATTTTACTTCTTAGGGTTAGCACCAAATATTGGTCGAATTGCCGTAGTGTATTGGAATGAAAGTAGTTTGAAGGACTTTTCAGGAAAAATACTTAAACATTTCAATGACATGGAAATTGTGGATACTCGCAAGGAGAAGAAACCCTACTTCGGTCTGCATCAAATGATGGCAAACGTAACGTTGGGAGGAAAATCCTCAGACGTGCAACCCAACCTTCCCGAAGCGACAATAAAAAGTATCATACAGGGAATACCTTATCCATACACACTCTATTCTGCTTGTATCAGACGAATTAGGGCTGAGCAAGAGCTAAACATTGGTCGTGCGGCAATCATAAAAGCATATTTAAACAGATTAAATAATAATGAAAAATCTTTAGAAATTATGTTAGACAAAGAAAACAAAAACCAAGGGTATTTATGTGGACGACTGTTTGCAACCCTAGAACGTTTACAAGAAGGAAGTAACAATGGAAAATCGACCATCCGAAGCCGGTATATGAATGCTGCATCTGCTACACCAGCAGCCGTATTTCCAACGCTTCTCAACCTATCGGTTCACCACGAAGAAAAACTTGACAAAGGAATGCAGATCTTTATGGAAAAAATAAAGAGAGAAATCATTGACAAACTTTCAGCTAATGGTTTCCCGAACCATCTAGATCTTAACAATCAAGGTCGCTTCATGATAGGATACTATCATCAGCGCCAAGACTTCTATACATCTAAAAAAGAAGACAATGTTGAACAATAAAATATTAAAAAAAATGAGTGAATTAAAGAATAGAATTGATTTCGTATATCTTTTTGATGTACAAGACGGCAACCCCAATGGCGATCCTGACGCAGGAAACCTACCTAGAGTGGATGCAGAAACAGGAAATGGATTAGTAACAGACGTGTGCCTGAAACGTAAAGTTCGCAATTATGTGCAAGTTGCAAAAGGTGAAGAAGAAGGATATGATATTTTTATCAAAGAAAAGGCCATCCTCAATAATCTTATTGCTGGAGCATATAAGGATGAAAAAGTTAAGACTAGAGAAGGTGGAGCGAAAACGGAGGCAGCACGCAACTTTATGTGCAAAAAGTACTATGACGTAAGAGCGTTTGGTGCAGTCATGACTACGGGTGATAATGCAGGACAAGTACGCGGTCCTATCCAACTGACCTTTGCAAAATCTATCGATCCCATAACGAGTCTAGAACACTCTATAACGCGCGTTGCTGTAACAACCGAAAAAGAAGCGAATGAGCAAGGAGGAGAGAACCATACCATGGGGCGCAAAGCAACTGTTCCCTATGGTCTCTATCTCTGTCATGGTTTCGTCTCCGCTAATTTAGCAAAGCAGACGGGATTCTCTAAGGAAGATTTAGATTTGTTCTTTGAAGCATTGATGAATATGTTTGATGTAGATCGTTCGGCGGCTCGTGGACTAATGAGTGCGCAAAAGTTGATTGTTTTTGAGCATGATTCGGTACTAGGCAATGCATCTGCCAACAAACTATTCGATTTGATACATGTCAAAAAAAAGGATAACGTGGAAGTGGCTCGGTCGTTTGCCGATTACGAAGTTTCTATTAACGACAATCCCTTCAAAGATTACGTAGAAATAAAGGAATTGCTTTGATGGTATATACCGAAGATGAATTGCTCATGCTGTCGGGGATACAACACTATAGGTTTTGTCCCCGACAATGGGCACTTATTCACATGGAACAATTATGGGATGAAAACCGACTAACTGTAGAAGGAAACCTGTTACACAAGAATGTGGACAATCCTTTCTATCGTCAAAAAAATGGCGATACGATAACGATGAGATCTGTACCGATTGTTTCATATAAGCTAGGATTATATGGACTTAGTGATGCTATTGAGCTACAATCGGCCGAGTCTGAAGTTAACAGCATTCATCATCCAAAATATCCAGGCAATTGGAATCTATATCCCATTGAGTATAAGAGAGGAAAACCAAAGAAAAACGAGGAAGACGAGGTCCAGTTGGTCGCTCAGGCTATGTGCCTCGAGGAAATGTACAACATAAGGATTGAAGAAGGTTCTTTGTTCTATGGCGAAACACATCATCGCACAATCGTGCCAATCAGTGGTGAATTAAGAAAGATTGTCAAGGAGTGTTCTGACGAAATGCATGAGATATACAGGTCGCATATTACGCCTAAAGCAGACAGACGGCGGCATTGCCGCAACTGCTCGCTACTGAATCTGTGTATACCTGAACTATCGGAAATGTTAAAGGTGAGTAATTATCTAAAGATTAACTTGTATGAGAACATTACTTAACACATTATACGTTACGACTCCAGAGGCCTATCTTTCAAAAGATGGTCTTAATGTGGTTGTATCCATTAAACAAGAAGAGGTGTTTCGCATTCCGATTCATAATATAGAGGGGATTGTGACGTTTGGATATATGGGAACAAGTCCTGGACTAATGAAACTCTGCGGTGACAACAACGTTTCGCTTACATTCATGTCACCACATGGGAGATTCATCGGACGACTACAAAGTGGAACGCACGGAAATGTACTCCTTAGGAATACACAATTTCAGAAAGTTAACGACAGCGAATATGCTCTGCACATAAGCAGGATATTCATAGCTGGTAAAATTAATAATAGTCGAGCAGTATTGCGTCGATTTATTCGAGATTATGGTGAAGACGTTGAAATACAGGTAGTATGCCAACATCTAGACCGAAGCAAAAGAGAAACTTTACAAGCATCGTCGACAGAGGAATTGAGAGGCATTGAAGGCGACGCAGCCAACAGCTATTTCGGAGTTCTGGGGAAACTTATCATTCAACAGAAACAGAGCTTTCAGTTTAACGGTAGGAGCAAGCGTCCTCCCAAAGACGCAGTCAATGCGTTACTTTCGTTTGCGTACACATTTATTGCAAATGAGATGACAGCTGCTTTAGAAGCAGTTGGTCTCGATCCTTATGTGGGATTTCTGCACACGCTTAGGCCAGGGCGTGAATCATTGGCACTAGACATGATGGAAGAATTGCGTGCTTATTTAGGCGATAGATTCGTATTGTCTCTTATAAACCGAAGACAGATCACGATAAATGATTTCATTGCTCAAGGAGAGAATGGTTTTGTGTTAACTGATTCTGGAAGAAAATCATTTATCGCTGCATGGCAAAATCGAAAGAAAGAGATGATAATACACCCATACTTAAACGAAAAAATACCTATAGGTCTTCTGCCCTATGCACAGGCAATGCTGCTGGCACGCTACATGAGAAACGATATCGACGACTATCCCGTATTTATAATAAAATAAGAAGATGTTAGTACTAATAACATACGATGTGAATATTACATCCCAAAATGGTGCGAAAAGGCTTAGACGCGTCGCAAAGGAATGTCAGAACTACGGACAACGTGTTCAAAACTCCGTATTTGAGTGTATTGTCAATGAGACACAATTTGCCTTGCTGAAAGCACGATTAAAAGAAGTCATCGATGAAGATTTAGATAGTCTTAGATTCTACCGATTAGGAAAAAATTGGAAGTGTCACACAGAAAACATCGGTAAGAAAACATCGTTCGATATGACGTCGGAACTAATCATATAATATATTGCGAATCTATAGCGTTGCAAAAAACAAGAATCCTTCGCTCTATCTGGGAACCAAAGTGTTATAAAAAATCTATAGAATTATTTTATCAAATTGAACAATAAATATTTAGGTTCGCAGTTATAAATATGTAATGTTTTCATTTTTAATATATTAGAAAACGACAGTCGCACCCTCATGGGTGCGTGGATTGAAACTTTCGCAAATGTCGGTATATCAACGCCCCACTCAGGTCGCACCCTCATGGGTGCGTGGATTGAAACTTTGCGCTACATCATCGTCAGACTTAATAGTACGTCGCACCCTCATGGGTGCGTGGATTGAAACTTCATAGTTTTAAGCCTATCGGACAGCGAATTTAGTCGCACCCTCATGGGTGCGTGGATTGAAACTGATTTCATCTTGCGTCAGCTCACCGACTTGCAAGTCGCACCCTCATGGGTGCGTGGATTGAAACACCTCCTCTTTTATCCGCTCTCGTCTGGGTTTCCGTCGCACCCTCATGGGTGCGTGGATTGAAACTTCGCAGGGTTCTGCTGCCACACGTTAGGAGTGAGTCGCACCCTCATGGGTGCGTGGATTGAAACTAAGGAGGTTAATATTAACGGTTCCACACACATCAGTCGCACCCTCATGGGTGCGTGGATTGAAACTTCTCGCCGTACTTTGCCGACCACCTCGTAAAGGTCGCACCCTCATGGGTGCGTGGATTGAAACCTTCGGATAATCTGTTTCATTACATCGTGGTCTGTCGCACCCTCATGGGTGCGTGGATTGAAACCTGTTTGATAGACGTGAACTCTATGCGTCAGACCGTCGCACCCTCATGGGTGCGTGGATTGAAACCAATAAGTTTATACGTTTCCCTCGTGCGAGGAAGTCGCACCCTCATGGGTGCGTGGATTGAAACATCCCCTGCGGAACAACCGACAGTCTTGGTAACGTCGCACCCTCATGGGTGCGTGGATTGAAACCTCATGGTCGTGAGATTGTGAGGAATTTTTATTGTCGCACCCTCATGGGTGCGTGGATTGAAACTTCGATGTCGTAGCGGTACATATAACTACCGTTAGTCGCACCCTCATGGGTGCGTGGATTGAAACAAAATCTTGATACTGTCGGTATCTGAATATATATGTCGCACCCTCATGGGTGCGTGGATTGAAACTTGCCCGTTGCCGTTGCAGGAATGTCAAGATAAGTCGCACCCTCATGGGTGCGTGGATTGAAACTGATTCATCAGACCTGTATATGCCACTACCGTACGTCGCACCCTCATGGGTGCGTGGATTGAAACTTAATAGAAAATAAGAACCTTTTTGTTACCATAAGTCGCACCCTCATGGGTGCGTGGATTGAAACGTCCCGTTAGACGCATTACCGCCGAACAGCACGCGTCGCACCCTCATGGGTGCGTGGATTGAAACGTCTATGCGCACTCGAATTGCGCTCCCTCGTTTGGTCGCACCCTCATGGGTGCGTGGATTGAAACTACTAATAATATCAAAGTCCATCTTTATTTAAAACGTCGCACCCTCATGGGTGCGTGGATTGAAACACGACATCTTCGTCAAGGCGGTGTATGAGGAGAAGTCGCACCCTCATGGGTGCGTGGATTGAAACTCTTATGTCACTTAAGTGACTTATGTTACATATCAGTCGCACCCTCATGGGTGCGTGGATTGAAACCTCTCTGTATGTATCGGCAAAGGCTCCGGCGTAGTGTCGCACCCTCATGGGTGCGTGGATTGAAACTTCGACAATAAGAATCTTGTATTGCCAATAAAGCGTCGCACCCTCATGGGTGCGTGGATTGAAACTCCCTGACAAGCGGAAAAGCCGCACGCAGCGTCTGTCGCACCCTCATGGGTGCGTGGATTGAAACTATATATGTGGTATCACCGCGTAGCATCACGAATGTCGCACCCTCATGGGTGCGTGGATTGAAACTCTAATCAACACCTTTGGTGACAAGTACGGTGTCGTCGCACCCTCATGGGTGCGTGGATTGAAACATTATATTCCCAAATTCTTCAATCGGCCTTGTCGGGTCGCACCCTCATGGGTGCGTGGATTGAAACTATATCCAGTCCTTGCTCTGTCACCATATCCGTCTGTCGCACCCTCATGGGTGCGTGGATTGAAACGGTGATGATGGCGAGATTATGCCTGCGGTAGTAGGGTCGCACCCTCATGGGTGCGTGGATTGAAACAAGGTATGGAACGGCAAAGGCTCCGGCGTAGTTGAGTCGCACCCTCATGGGTGCGTGGATTGAAACGCAATATTGTCTTCATTTAACCATACTGGCTTGAGTCGCACCCTCATGGGTGCGTGGATTGAAACGTAAAATCAATATTGCATCTGTATGAGAAAAAGAGTCGCACCCTCATGGGTGCGTGGATTGAAACTGATTCATCAGACCTGTATATGCCACTACCGTACGTCGCACCCTCATG
>Ga0065708_1006707_pt1 | contig 12368 bp, 10 predicted proteins | sample Hoacrofraction12_2_FD_59095 | JGI IMG/M metagenome (GOLD analysis project Ga0065708, IMG submission 59095) | Hoatzin crop microbial communities from Cojedes, Venezuela, sample from fiber fraction 12 v1 | ecosystem: Host-associated > Birds > Digestive system > Esophagus > Crop | place: Venezuela... | reverse complement strand
CCGGCGAGGACCTCGACGTCGGCACACTCCATGCTGGCGAGGACCTCGACATCGGCACGCTCCACGCCGGTGAGCACCTCGACATCGGTACAGTCCACGCCGGCGAAGACCTCGACATCGGCACGCTCCACACCGATGCAGACATCGCCCCAGGCAGAACTAGAATCTGGGTCATCGACGAGGAGGGCAATGAAAAGGAAATTACCCTGCCTAAAGTCACCATTGACGATGTGCTCCCTCCCGGCGCAATCATCCACTCTGATATCTAGTAAGAACACCACCAACATCGACGCACACCTCTAAAGATAGTAGAAGCCACTTGCCTTTTAATTTATTTTGTTTTTTTTGTTAACTTACGCTCTGGCTGCTTGCAACCCCACAAGGTTGCAGGCAGCTTTTTCCTTATTTCAACACCTTTCCACACCTCCTCCACCCCAGTCCACCCACTCGTCCCATTTTCAACAAACACACACCATTTTCAATAAAAATGAAAATGGTGCAAAATGATTGAAAACATGATGATTAGCAGATGTTTATAACTTCTTCTCTTTTCGTCAATGCATATCCCATATTAATAAGAAACAGAAACTTCGTCGAAGACGAAAAACGGAATTAACCCCAGGCCACTGCAGTGAGCGAAGCGAACGGAAGGACCTGGGGTACAGACAATTAAGGGAAGTGCTCCTCGAAGAGGCGCACCTGCCCTCTCAAAAAAATTGTAACATTTCCCGACATCATTCCCCTTTTATCGTAGAAGCCACCAAAACGACTGGATGGCTCAAAGATTATCAACATCATTAGTAACAACAATTTTTTGACAAGATTTGTAACATTTCCCGACATCATTCCCCTTTTATCGTAGAAGCAGCCAAAACAGCTGGGTTGCTCAAAAATTAATCATAACATTAAACATAGTAAGATGAAGAAGAATAAAAAATCGAGTCTTGGTCAAGACCAAAAACTGACCCCCAACACGCTCCGTGCCGCTGAATATCTCGTCCCTGGTACGCTCCATGCCGGCGAGGACCTCGACGTCGGTACGCTCCATGCCGGCGAGGACCTCGACGTCGGCACACTCCACGCCGGTGAGGACCTCGACGTCGGTACACTCCACGCCGGTGAGGACCTCGACGTCGGTACGCTCCACGCCGGTGAGGACCTCGACGTCGGTACGCTCCACGCCGGCGAAGACCTCGACGTCGGCACGCTCCACGCCAGTGAGGACCTCGTCCCCAGCACGCTCGACCCTGCAAGCAACAGCTTCCCCGTCAATCCGTTTGGCGTGAAAAAAGTGTTCTTTTCCACCAAGGCCTTTGGAATGATGAAAGAATCGATTGGACGTGAAATCCCCGAAAATGGGGGTGCGCTGTTTGGCTACGAAGAGACCCTCAGGTCGCCGTACCCCTTTATCACCGAATTCGTCCTTGATGCCCATGCCAACACCACACATGCAAGCTACACTATCAACACCGATTTCTTGAATCCGGTTATCCACGTCCTATGGGATAACTTCAGCCTTGAATTGCAAGGTCTCGTTCATTCGCATCCCTATGGCCTCTGCCGACCCTCGACGCCCGATATGGACTATTTCCGCAACATGTTCATTAAAATGAAGCGCCCCTACGTTATCACACCCATCATTCACAGCGTAGCCGAAGGTTCGTTCAAGTTCTTCTGCTACTTGGTAGGACCTGATAAAAAAGCACCCGCTTACAGGGTGGAGTACGCCATCATCGACGAGAAGGACTATGAAAAAGCTGTAGCCGAGCTCGAGAACATCGACACCGAGGCACCCAACGAGGGTGAAGTCAGTGCCCCTGACACGCCCCTCACCAGCCAACTCGACCCCGGTACCCTCCATGCTGGCGAAGACATCGACCTCGAAGCCTGCCCAGCCTGGCTGCGCGATGCCTTATCCGATGTGCATAGTGATGACAACGACCCTGTTCAACCCTCCGCCGGTGACATCCACGGCATGTGGATTGGGGACATTGTCAAGGACGCTAAAGACTTCGATGACGCAATGCAACGCTTCCACCAGATGGTCGAAGAGTCAATCAACAACGATAAAGCCATCGCCACCGGCATCCCCAACGAGGGCGAGAACCTCGACTCTCACATCTAGCGCCAGAAGAAACCACATGACTCATCTTTCTTTTTTCCTTAATAATTAGTATTTATCTCTCTGGCTGCTTGCAACCCCACAAAGTTGCAAGCAGCTTTTTTATCCACATCCCCCCACTCCCCCTCCTCAACCCCTCCCCACCCACCATTTTCAATAGACATACACCATTTTCAAAAAAAATGAAAATGGTGCAGAATAATTGAAAATATGCTGATTAGTAACCTTTTACCATTTTTTAGAGAAACAGGGAGAAGCTTCTGCCATCGTTTCTTTGAAATAATTGTAATTTAGCGCTAAACTCTTATTACAAGAGAAAATTATTACCTCGGAATGTATTTTGCTTTAATTTTTTATCTTTTTTAATTATGAGATAGTAAAAAGGCACTCTGGGAACAAAAAATATATCAAAAATTTTTGTGGTTGGGAATTTATTTGTATATTTGCAGCCGAAAATCCCTAAATAATGGGAATTTTAAAACTATGGCAGATTATTCAATAACAGCTGCTGACCTCGGAAAGATCCTCAAAGAGGAACTGAAACAGAGGAAGACTTCGCAAAAGATTTTTGCGGAGGCGATTGGCTTACGCCCATCACATCTGAATGAAATCATTAAGGGCAAACGGCAAATTCCAACAAACCTACTTTCGGAAATAGCATCATTCTTAGGATTGTCGATTGACCAAATCTTGGAAAGTCAGAATAGTATTACATTAACAAGAAAGAAAGGTAGAATACTCTCTACAGAAGATGCTGAAGCAAGTGAGTTGTTGAAAAAATACGATGAGATTATATCAGTGAAGAGCCTACTGAAATCGCCCTACCCCGAAACGCTTTCAGAAAAGCAAAGACTAGATAAAATGGTGAGTCAATATAATTTGCCCTCACCTAAAATATTAGCCGAAGATTTTAGTCAATTAAGTCATCGGTGTTTTCGTCGTTCAGCAAAGAATGGTCGTGACAATAGAATGATCTACACGTGGACATTGAAAGCGCGTAAAAGAGCTAATGAGATTGTCGTTGAAAACCCTTTTGATAAAACCAAAACGGAAGAGTTGGCCAATAAACTCTGCACAATATTTCACAAAAACAGAAATACCATGCAAGAGTTAAAGGCAATTCTTACAAAATATGGAATAGGATTTGACATCGTAGAGAAGGAGGAACATGCATCTATAGATGGCTATTCATTTTTCTGGGAAGGACATCCGTATATTATTATCACCAATCGGTATAAGCGAATTGATAATTTAGCTTTCACCATCATGCATGAACTTGGTCACATTGCTCTTGGTCACACAAATGAGACAGAATCAATGATAAATATTGATGAAAGATTCATGGAACTTGACGATGAAATTCGCGCAGAAAAAGAGATAGAAGCAGATAAATACGCCACCAATAAACTGATTCCAGCAAACATTTGGTGCTTAACGCCAAAGGTACCCCTCAATCCCTATGCGATACAAAACACCTTTACGAAATGGGCACAGGATAGGAATCTTAACGAGTGGATTGTTCTCGGAAGAGTTTCATACGAGACCGGAATGTACAGATTTAAGTCCACTGCCAATAGAAATATTAACTAGAAATGAGAAAGGAGGAATATATGTAGAATTACTTACTCAAATAAAAAGTGCCCTAAACATCTGGCAATGAATAGGGCAAGTCTCGTTAGTTTGGACGCGCGAGACAATTATCTTTGGGGTACAGAGATAATTATTTGGCAAAGGTACGCAATCTTTATAAGATTGCCAAGCCCTTGTCAGAGAAAATAAAGAATGCGTCCTAAAAATATATTAAAAATTATCAAAAATGAACAACATTATATGGACGCCTCCCACTATAAAACAGGCAGATTTATGGGGAAATATTGAACATATACCCATAACGAGAAAAGGGCAATTCACATTAACGGAATCGCCATCGTTTGATGGATATTATTCATCCTCAACAGAAGATCGCTTCGGAAATTACATGAACAAAAAGTATTTACCAAGTGAATACCAAGTTGAAGGTATGGAAGAATTTCCTTGTGTTCAACCATTTACAATAGACCTACCACAAGATATTGCAGGAATAGACGAGCGTATTCCAGACGATTGTAGCAAGATTGGCGTACACGGCTTTTGTAAAGACGGCATTCTATGGCAAAAATGGAACAACTTAGGACGTACTATAAAGAAAGCCAAACACTATTATTGTGCTTTTGGCCCTCAATTCTCGGTATTAATTGATGGTCGACGTTGTGAAGCTGTAGAAGCCATTAGGATGAACAGAGTTGCAACATTAGCCATGCAAAGTCAAGGGATACCAACAATTCCGACAGTGTCACTTACAAGTGCAAACTTTTTTGACATTGCCTATGACGGTCTACCATCCAATAGCCCGATTGCTTTCGAAAATATGTGTCGTCTAAAAGACCCAAATTTATCGCGCCTATATAGAATGGGGGTAGAACAACTTTTGGAAAGGAAGAATCCTACCGTACTAGTTGTAGTCGGAAATCGCCTGGACTTTGACTTAGACATTCCTGTTGTGTATTATAAAAGTAGAATTCAAAGATTAAGAGATCATGACTACAGTAAATAAAAAAGATTATCCAGATGTTTTCATCGAAAATGAGGAGATGGAACAAGAAGACATTCGGTTATTCAATCAAATGTTATCTTCTGATTTGCCTGAAAAAGAGCGTGAATTCTTTGAAAAGATGAAGGCGAAAGAAGAAGGTGAATGTGCTCCTTCTGGTGATTTAATCATGGACGAGAGAGAAAATGACTACAACATCTTTGTTGTAAGATACTTCTTCGATGAATATAAGATCGGGCGGAGAGAACCTAGTCGTGCTGAGTGCATCTATGCGCTATCTCTATCCGAAGCTATTAACGCGGATATGTTTATACTCCTTGATGAACATATCACGTTCTTGAACTGGCTTAGGCGCATCGATTTTGAGGATATAAACTATAACGGAAATTTTATTTTAAATAGATGATATGGGAGATGTAAAATATTATAACGAAGCTGGAGGTTTCGACGAATGCCTTTATCACCAGGTGGGTGATACGATTACTGCATCTAATGGTGTGCAAGGGAAAGTTATCAATAGTAATAACGACCCTACAGATGAGTCATTTCACGATAGCTTGCCGATATATTCCAACACGTCGGAAGTTTATTTCAAAAAAAGCGACGTGGGCCAACACGAAATCGAGCAAGCACGAGTTTATCACAATCGGAAAGCCGCTCTCGATTTTGATTGGGGACACGCCCATGGCTCTCACGAGAAAGGAGTTGTACATGTTCAAGAATGGCATTTCAACAAGAACGGACAATGGGTGAGACAAAAAAGAGAACGTGGTATGTCAAATGAAGAGATTGCTCGATATGGTGAACTCCTAAAACTCGCTAATCCCAATGTGAGGTTGAGATAACCAAGCCAAAATTTTAGAAGAGACCTCGTCTATAGCGCAAGGTCACCTTGATATCGAAAAAACGATTTAAGTGTCAAAATAGTGCTTAAAATCAAGCCATTTTTGTTTAAGTGTCAAAATAGTGCTTGAAAATGCCCACGCGCCCATTATCCATGCGGGATGTGGGCGCTTAATAATTCTGAAATGAGGACTGTTCCTCTTACAGCGGTTATTGCTGGGGATGGTGGATGGGGAGGTGGCGCCACAGGGAGCGGGGGATGAGGCGCCACAGGGCGGTGACGATGCGCCAGCGCCAGTCGATGACGCGGACGTGGCAGCGCTGCGCGATGGCAGCGACGATGTGGCGGGCAACGTCGTGGCGGTCCATGAGCATGGGGTAGCTGTGGCCGTCGTTAAGCAGGTCGGTGGCGACAAAGCCGGGACGCAGGTCGGTGATGCGGATGTTGAGCTTGCGCATCACGGCTTGCTGCTCCAGGGCCTCGAGGTAAACGTTCTCAAACGCCTTGGTGGCCGAGTAAGCGGGCGCAACGCCCAATCCCTTGGTGCCCGCAATCGAGGTAATCACAGCGATGTGGCCGCCACCGTGGGCAGCCATGTAGCGGAAGGCGGCGGTGATGATGCGGGTGAAACCCAGCGCATTAGTGTTCACGGTCGCGAGTTCGGGCTCGGGGTCAAGCTCCAGGTTCTGCTTCCCCACCCCAGCGGCATACATCAGCAAGTCGATGCCGCCCAGTTGCTCGATAAGCGCCTCGAGCGCGGCGGGTGAACCCTCGTCGTTGACGTCGATGGCGTGGGCGATGAAGTTCTGGGGATATTGCTCAACGAGCTCGGTGAGGCGGTCCTCACGACGGGCGGCAATGCCCACGCGGCAACCTCGCCCAGCCAGGAGCAAAGCCACCTCGCGACCGATGCCCGACGAGGCACCAATCACAACGATTTTCTGCGGAAATTCCGTCATAACAGTTCTAACTATTAAACTTGCTGATTATCAGCGCCGTGGAAGTTCGATTTCTTCGAGCCATCCGTCGCTCTTAAATCGACACAGGTCGACGTAGGCATCGATGCCCGGAATGATGCCGCTCTCGCTAAACTGCCACACGGTGTAGTGCCCGCTCCAGTTGATGGTGGGTGCCGAGTCGGCATAGCGGCCAATGTAGAGGGGATAGCGGTTGAAATGCGGTGCTAGGTTCTTGTTGTAAAAGTCCATGGTCGAGTAAATCATGGGCGTGGCACCATAGTGGGCCTCAAGGCTGTCGCACATCAGGCGCAGGCTGTCGATAAGCTGGCTACGCGACCAGTTGCCGCGCGTCTCCACGTCGACCATGGGGATGAGGTCCTGGTTGGTCACCGCAGCCTGGCGGGTGAAATTGGCCACCTGCGCGGCTATCGAACTGGTGGTGGTGAGGTAGTGGTAGCTGCCCACGAGGATGCCGTGCCGGTGGGCGTGCGTCAGGTTGTAGCCATAGTGCGGCGAGCGGTAGGTGGCGCCCTCGGTAGCCTTGATGTAGACAAAGCGGATGGCCTCGTCGCCACTCACCTTCTCCCAGTCGATGTCACCCTGGTGCGACGAGATGTCGATGCCGTCGTAGGGGGCGCTCGTGTCGCGCGGCGGGATGTGGCGCTTGCCGAAGCTGGGCACCGTCTTTTCTTGTTTGCACCCCGCTGCCACGAGCACAAGCATCATCATCACCCCCACGACCACCGCGAGGTGGCGACGTAATGGCGAGGTGACTGATGTGGCGTGTATCTTACTGTGTAACAGGCGTTCAGTCATTGTCGGCCGAACTTTTATTGATTTTACGCCCCGTCTGTTTTGCGGTGCGTATGCTATCGTTGCGCTGCGCCTGCGACAATTGTTGTTTCTTGCGCTGGCGCGTGCTCTGCATCAGCGACGACGAACTACTCTTGCTGGTGTTTTTGCTCGAGCTGGTGCTTGTGCTGTTTTTCTTCTTGGCGGCAGCCTCGGCCTGTTGCTGGCGCGCACGCTGCTTAGCTTCCTCTTTCTTTTTCTTCTTAGCCGCCTCTTCGGCCTTTTTCTGTTCCTCCTTTTGTTTCTTTTCTTGCTCTTTCTTCAGCTTTTCGGCCTTCTTTTGTTGCTCGCGAGCCTGCTTTTCCTTAGCCTCGCGCTCAAGGCGCTGGGCACGCTCTTGTGCCTTGCGCTCTTTTTCTTGCTTTTTCTTGAGTTCCTTCTCTTGCTGCTTCGACATGGCGGGCGGCTCGGTGCTGCGATGCTTATTGGCATTCACATCGACCGTTGCCGGTTTCTCGCGATGCCGGTTCACCTCGTCGCTGTTGCGATGGCGTTTGCTCGAACTGATGCGGTTGTCCTTGATGAGGATGTTGCGCAGCGAGCAGCCCTTGTTGAAGCGGCACAGGTCCACGTGGTGGTCGATGCCGGCGATGCGGCCCTTGTCGCTGAATTGCCACAACGTCCAGCGCGCGCCGTGTTGCAGTTGCGGCGGCGTCTTGGAGTAACGCGCGATAAACAGCGGGTAACGCGCAAATTGCTTACCCAGCAGCTTATTGAAGAACGATGCGCTCGTGTAAATCATGGGCACGCAGCCATAGTACTCCTCGACCAGGTCGGCAAACAGCTGCACGCTGTCGCGCAACTGCTGCGGCGTCCACCCATTGCGCACCTCCACGTCGATGAGCGGCACCAGGTCCTGCTCGTTTTTCTTGCACGCATTCTTGAAGTTCTCGAACTGGTCGCGGATGCGCGAACCCGTGCGCAAGAAGTGATAGCTGCCCACACGCACGCCATGCTTGCGCGCGTTNTCCATGTTGATGCGGTAGTGACGCGAGGTGTANGTCGCGCCCTCGGTGGCCTTGACNTAGACAAACTTGATGTTCTTGTCGCGGGCCGTGGTGCGCCAGTCGATGTCTTTCTGGTAACTCGACACGTCGATGCCATCATACACAAGCACCTCATCGGCTGACTCATCGTCCTCAACAACAAGCTGTTGCTGAGCGGCGCAAGTCAGTGCACAGGCAATTGCCAGCAGGATGCTATGAATGATGCGTATTGTCAATTTGAGTCTGTCCTTTTAATCGTGCTCCACCGCAGGGNGAGTAATCAAGCCACAAAATTAGTAGAAATCGCGTGAATCGCAAAATTTATTTTCCCTTTCCCGTCTTGCGTGGTCGGTAAGGTGGCGGCAAGGCGCGGCCACGCGGGGNGGTTTTTTCCTGNCGCNTGCGCCACGCAACCACCGCAGCCGCAACGCCACCCAGCACCAGTAGGGTCACCAGCGCCCGAGCCCACCACGGCCAGCCCCGCGACGGGGTGTAGTGATAGGCNATGTCGTCGATGNTGTAGCCNTCGGCAAAGCGGTTCAGGTCCACCGCNCGCTTGATGCCGGGCACGCGNCCCTCGTCGGTAAACTGCCACAAGGTCCACTGCGCCCCGCACTCGAGTTGCGGCGCATCGGGCTGATAACCCGCTATCATCAAGGGGAAATGTGCAAACGCCTCGCCCAAGCGTGCGTTGAAGTACCGCACGTTGGTGTAAATCATGGGTTTACACCCATAGTAGTCCTCGAGCAACCGCGCTATCATGAGCACGCTGTCGCGCAGCTGCTGGGCGGTCCACGCNGTGCCCTTGGTNTCAACGTCGATGACNGGAATCAGGTCCTGCGACTCNCGGTGTGCCACCGAGATGAAATTCTCGGCCTGCTTGTGGGCGCTGGCNCGGGTGTTCACAAAGTGGTAGCTGCCCACCTTCAANCCTGCCTTGCGGGCNCGNCGNCGGTGCTCGCTGTAGACGGGCGAGCGGTAGGTGCCGCCCTCACTCGCCTTGAGGTAGACAAATTGCACATAGCGGTCGCTCGCCAGCTGCTCCCAGTCGATGTCGCCCTGATGNCGCGACACNTCGATGCCNTCGTAGGGCGCCTGCTCGGCACGCACGGCNANCGCGGTGACNACCATCATCGCCACCAGCACCATGCGTAACAAGCGTGCAACGAGTTGATTCATCACCGACGGCGGGCCAACTTTTTGCGAATGGGGTCGAGCAAATTTTCGCGACGCATCACCACGCCCACCAGCAACGCCAGCAGGAACGTGCGATAGGCAATGCGCAGGACGATGTTGTCGACGGGCACCTGGCTCGCGGCAAACAGCACCGCCGTGAGCAGCACATACAGGGCGATGTCGCGCAGGGGATAGGCAATGGGATAATAGTGCTGCCCCACGATGTAGCTCAGTATCATCGACACGCCGTAGCCCGCAACGCCGCCCCACGCGCAGGCAATGTAGCCATAGCGCGGCACAAAGATGACGTTGATGGCAATGAGCACGGCGCACCCGATGCCCGAGAACACCGCGCCCCACAAGTTGTGGTCGGTGAGTTTGTACCAAAACGACAGGTTAAAGTAGACACCCATCATAATCTCGGCAGCCATGACGATGGGCACCACCCGCAGGCCCTCGCGATAGTCGGGATTAGGTAGGATAATGCGCTCGATGATGTCCATCCACGCCATCACCATCATGAAGGCGATGAGCGTGCCAATGATGAACCACTTCATGCCCAGCGCGTAGGTCTCGCCGCTATCCTTGTCCTGGCTCTTGCTGAACACAAGNGGCTCGTAGGCATAGCGGAANGCCTGCGTGAGCATCGCCATAATCATGGCAACCTTGGTGGCGGCGCCATAGATGCCCAGTTGCACCTGCGCCTCGCTGGCNGGCTTCAAGATTTGCGGGAACAAAATCTTGTCGGCNGTTTGNTTCAAGATGCCCGCGATGCCCAGGATTACCAGCGGCCACGAGTAGTTGAGCATNCGCTTGAGCAGTGACGTATCGAGCACCCACTTGGCCACNCGCANCTCGGGCAGCATAAACAGCATCACGATGCTCGTGCACACNAGGTTGATGTAGAACGCGTAACCCTGACTCACGTTGGGGTCATANATCTTGCCAATGGCGTCGGGATAGTGCTTGTAGAGCGCCGGCANCANCAGGAAGTAAACGACATTAATTAAAATGTTGAGCGCAATAAACAGCAACTTGAGGAACGCAAACCGCCACGGGCGACGCTTGTAACGCAGGTAAGCAAACGGAATCGCTTGGAACGCGTCCATCGCCACGACCACAGCCATGCACGCCACATACGACGGGTGGTCGGCGTAACCCAGGAACGACGATACCGACGGCAGCGCGCCCAGCACTGCCGCCAGAAACGCCAGCGCAAACAGCCCCACAGCGATGAGGGCGGTCGTGTAGACGCGCGGCGCGTTCTCCCCCTCCTTGTTGACAAAGCGGAAGAACGTCGTCTCCATCCCNAACGTGAGAATCACCAGCGTCAANGCCGTCAAGGCATACACGTTGGTAATCACGCCATAGCCGCCCGACGCCGCCGGGATGGATGCCGTGTAGAGCGGNACGAGCANGTAGTTGAGAAAACGGCCGACGATGCTACTCAAGCCGTAAATGGCCGTGTCCTTTGCAAGCAATTTNAGTGATGCCACAGTTGATAGNGGTGTGCTTAAAAGGTGGGGATGTCGTGTTCGCTATTGAGCGTCGTCAAACAGCGTGGTCTCGCGCGGGCCACGGCGGCGATGCANGTGGTCGTAGGCNAGNTGCGTNGCCTCGCGTCCGCGCGGCGTGCGCATCAAGAAGCCCTCCTTGATGAGGTAGGGCTCATAAACCTCCTCGACCGTTCCAGGGTCCTCGCTCATTGCCGTGGCAATGGTCGAGATGCCCACAGGACCGCCATTAAACTTATCGATAATGGTGAGCAGCAGGCGGTTATCAATCTCATCGAGGCCATATTTGTCGATNTTCAGNGCCTCGAGGGCGTAGCGGGCAATTTCCATGTCAATCACGCCGCTACCCTTGACCTGAGCGAAGTCGCGCACGCGGCGCAGCAGCGAGTTGGCAATACGTGGCGTGCCTCGGCTACGCATCGCAATTTCGCGAGCCGCCTCGGCAGTGATGGGCACTTGCAGCAGACGAGCACTGCGCTGCACGATGCCCTCGAGCACCTCGTGGTTGTAGTACTCGAGGTGGCAATTGATGCCAAAGCGGGCACGCAACGGCGAGGTGAGCAAGCCACTGCGCGTGGTGGCGCCAATGAGCGTGAACGGCGCCAGCGTGAGCTGCACCGTGCGAGCACCCGGCCCCTTATCAATCATGATGTCGATGCGATAGTCCTCCATGGCCGAGTACAGATATTCCTCGACGATGGGACTCAAGCGGTGAATCTCGTCGATAAAGAGCACATCGTTCTCGTTGAGCGACGTGAGCAGACCCGCCAAGTCGCCCGGCTTATCGAGCACCGGCCCCGACGTCACCTTAAACCCCACGCCCAGTTCGGCCGCGATGATGCCCGACAGCGTCGTCTTGCCCAGTCCTGGAGGGCCATGAAACAAAATGTGGTCGAGCGCCTCGCCACGCAAGCGCGCCGCAGCAACAAACACGCGCAGGTTATCAATCACCTTGTCCTGTCCGGCAAAGTCATCAAAGCGCATGGGACGTAACGCCCGCTCAAAGTCCTGGTCGCTCTTGAGCTGCTCGTTGCGGATATCAAATGTCTCTTCGTTATTCATTTCAATGCTTTCTCTCGTTTAACTGGACCGGGCCACCCAGATTGATGCCCCATCCCACACGAGATGACAAAATTACAACTTTTTTTCCATCCCCGCAACACACCCCCACCCTCCCCCCATTTTCTTTTTTCGGCCACCAAGCCCCTAACGCCTAATGCCTAAAACCTAACGCCTAGTTTTGGGTGCCAAGCCTCCCTAACACCTAATGCCTAAAACCTAACGCCTAGTTTTGGGTGCCAAGCCTCCTAACGCCTAACGCCTAA
>Ga0065708_1006741_pt1 | contig 12400 bp, 12 predicted proteins | sample Hoacrofraction12_2_FD_59095 | JGI IMG/M metagenome (GOLD analysis project Ga0065708, IMG submission 59095) | Hoatzin crop microbial communities from Cojedes, Venezuela, sample from fiber fraction 12 v1 | ecosystem: Host-associated > Birds > Digestive system > Esophagus > Crop | place: Venezuela... | reverse complement strand
GAATCCGATAGTTGGGATTTTCTTCTTCGAGTTTGACTTTAATGTGGCGTAGATGTATCCCATTTCGTCCAACTCTACGTTTTGCAGCCCTTCGCGCTCCAGTTCCGCTTTCAGGTATTTTGCGAAAACGAGCTGTTTGTCGGTGCTGGGCACCGTCGTGCTTTCCTCACTCGACTGTGTGTCAAATTTTGTGTAGTTTATAAATCTTTCTGTTAAGTCCATAATATCGTTGAATTTAAATTAAATTTTTTATGAATAACCCGACCCTGCCGAGACTGCTCTTGCAGAGGGCTTTTCTTTCGGACAAACCCGGCCCAGCCGGGACTGCTCTTGCAGAGGGCTTTTTATTTATTAAAATAAATTTTGTAAGTTGAATCTATCATTGTTGCGATTTCGTCTCGGAGCTTTTTCGGTTTCAGCACCTCCACTTCTGGCGACAGCGAGAGGATTTCCCTTTGGAAGTCGATTGTGGGCTTGATGTGCAGTTTGAAGATGCTATAGTTTTTGTGAGTCTCGATTTCCTCTTGCGAGTGGTGGAGCGGCAGTGAGCGCAGGTATTTCACCCTTTTGCCATCCACTTTCAGGATTACGTCAGCTACCGGGTTGTCGTTGCCGGCGAACACTCCGAAAGAGTCTTTAAAGATTTCATCGCCGTCGAATCCTTCGGGCAGTTCGAATGTCTCTTCCGTCATCGCCATCGAGTGAACCCTGTCTAAGGCATACACCCTTTGCTCTTTCGTTTCCGTCTTCTCGCCGAGCATATACCACCGTTGTTTTGATATTTTCACGCAGAGCGGGTTTATATTGAATGTGTGCGGCTCATCGCGGTCATAGCCCTGATAAGTTACCGTGAGCGTTTTGTTTTCTTTCATCGCCTGCAATACGGTTTCAAGGTGTTGCCGTCCCGACGGCACGAATTCGAGGAGAATGCGGTCGCGGATGTTTTGGTTGTTGGCGATGAGGTTGCTCATGGAGATGGTGTCGAGGAGCCAGCCGTGCAGCTCTCCGCTTTCCAATCGCCATTCGTTGGAGATGAAGTATCGGTATCGTCCGCCGTTCTCGTTTTCGATGATTAGGTCGAACATCTCTTCCACCGCCTCCTTCCATTTATGGAATGTGCGGGTTTTGAGAGGCTCGCCGCTGTAAAGGCCGCATTCCTCCCATTTCTTCTTTATCTCTTTCAGTGTGATCTTGCCTGCCGTGTGAATGGTATCAACAAGCCACACGTATTTGTTCATCATAGTTACTGCCATGTCTATAATGATTTTAAGTTTAAATAATCAACATCTACTACTCTAAGCATATAGTTTATTTTTTTGAATTGCAAAGTTACAAAAATTTCTTTTATTATGAAATTTTTTTATCAAAAAAAGCGTTTTTTTTGATTTATTGCGGTTTCCTCCGCTACTCCCTGTCGTTTTCAACAATTTCCGGACGTGCATCGGGTAATTCAGTGGTGACTTTGAGATTTCTGATTTCGATGTCTTTGACGTGGTTGAGCCAGAAGCCTTTGGCAGGGAGCGGCCCCCACATTGTCGCCTCGGGGTATTCCTTTTCTTTTTCGTCAGAAGGCGCGGCGACAGTCTGGCAACCGCCTTTCTGTATCGCCTCCGTGCTCAGCCTTGTCGTGTCGGCTGTCGCCCCGTATGCCGTTATCAGATAGTCGTTTGCCGCCGCTCCCGTCGCCGTCGCAAGGCATATCGCCATCGTCAGCAATTTTCTCTTTATACCTTTCATATTTATAAGTGCCTGTTAGTTTAATCTTCTGCAAACTTACGCATTTTTTCGCAATTACACGCTTTGTTTGCGAAAAAAATACACTTTTTTCAGATTTAATGATATTATTTCGTTAAAAATATGTATATTTGCACCGCAAAGGGGGGACTAAACAGTAAATGCCAAATGAAATATAACATAGATGTCAATATAAGGAAAGAGGACTTTCGCCGTCAGATTCTGACGGTGAAGGAATTATTGAATAAAAATTTTTGTTATCAAGCTTTTGAAAGCGGTTTCTATATGAGCCCTCTGCACTCCAGAATTATCGAAGCTTTGCTAAATGGTCTTCCTCCAGAACAATTGTTGGTTGAGGATAATTTGGGTGAATGGAATATTTTGAACGGTACGCAACTCGTAAAATCTCTTCTTGAATTTTGTAAGTATTCAGGAGTTTTATGTTCCACATATTTTAATACAGGAAAAGACAGATTGTCGTTTGCAGATTTATCTCCATTGGAAAAAAACAGCTTGCTGTCAACAGAAATCACAGCTATTGTTATAAGTCCAGGTGTTTCTCCACAAGCAAGATTCGGAATTTATATGAGCCAAAGACAAAAATATGATTTGCAGTCTTTGCATACTATACGCAAGGGTTTATATCCCTCGTATAAGTATATAGAATGGTTGGCAAAAAGAATAAATTCAGAGTCGAAACAAAATAACAGATTTAAGGTTGAAAAAGAAATCTGTACTCTTCTTGTCGGCATACATTATAAAGACTTTATAGGAAATACTACAAAACATAATCTCGACATAGTTGAAAATGCGATTTTGGAGAACTTAGAAATTACCGATACTATGTCAGAAAATATAGTAGCTGCGTATGAAAAGACAGCTATGATTTTCAAGGAGTTGAAATCCATTGATGAAAATCTGACACGAGCATTGGCATATCATTGCATAATAAATGATAAATATAACTGGCAATCAATATTGTCTGCAATAAAAGATAATTCAGAAGAATATTTTTACGCTGAAGAATTTTGTAAACAACTAAACCATTTAATAGAAAAATTATGCTGACACAAATAAGGATAGAACGTTTTAAATGCTTCGAGCATTTCTATATGCCGTTGAAACCTCTCACGATGATTGTGGGTCCAAACGGAGCAGGAAAATCAAGCGTGATACAGACTTTGCTCCTGCTAAGGCAGAGTTGTAAAGACAAGGATACAGACTGGCACGAACAAGTTGTACTAAATGGCGATTTGGTAAAACTCGACAAAGCGACATCCTTGCTTTATTATGATGCGTCGGGCGATAACACGGATATAGAGGTGGCTATGGAGAACGACTCAGACAAGGAGATAACATTTCGTATTTCGACAAAAGAAAACGGAGACAATGCAGAATGCCATACAGAGGGCGACTTGGAAGAGGCAAAGGCAAATTGGCCGCTGTTCGATAATAACTTTGTTTACCTTTATGCAGACAGGGAACAGCCTCGCGAAAAGTATGTCAAAAGCCGGTCGACACGCTTGGACAGCAGACTCGGCAATATAAAAGGTAACAATGCAGCTTTCTTGTTGACATCGCAGATTAATAACAACGGCAGAATTACGTTGCAAGAATTGAAACATAAAAATGCCGCTGATGATTTAGTGATGCGCAATGTGTCTGCTTGGGTCAGCTATATTATGGGAAGCGACGTAAGTGTTACTGCCACGGAAACAGAGAAAGACAAAGAGGCAAAGGTGGAGTATATCGTTTACAATAAATCAAATGTTTCTTTGTCGATGTCGCCGATGAATATGGCATTCGGACACAGCTACATACTTCCGATAGTGCTTGGCATTCTCACCGCACCAAAAGGCTCTTTGTTTATTGTCGAAAATCCCGAATCGCATTTGCATCCCTCTGCCCAAAGAAAAATGGGAGAATTTCTTTCGAGGGCTGCCGCAGCTGGTGTGCAGGTGTTAATAGAGACGCACAGCGACCACTTGATGAACGGTATCCGATTAGCTTGCCGTAATAAAATTATCGACAATGAAGATGTTGAAATGGATTTAATTGATATCGACAATAGCAGGCATATACGAAAACCTATCATACTGAATGCAGATGGCACGTTGAAGAACTGGATACCCGGCTTCTTTGATGAATGGGAAAAGGCTTTAGGAGAATTTATGTAGATACTATAAGTTTTATGAATATATATTTGAACGACCTTTCAATGAAAGGTGATAACAGCATAGATAACTACCGAAAAGAAATAAGAAAATTCAATAACTTGATGAATACTATTTCTTCCAAGGCGCCAATTGATTGGTTCGCCCCTGCTAACCTGTGGCACATTCCAATTTGTGGATATGATGTTGGATTTGCTAAAAATGGAATTGAAGGTGGTTTACAAAAAGAACTGCATAAAATGTTATGTGAAATATTCAAGAAGTTTAAGAATTATATTTCTGATTATCACCTTTTTTATATATCAGGTGAATCCGATGGTTCTTTTTCTCTTGGACAAGCAGCGAAAGACAGTTCTTTAGTTATCAGTTTTACATTCGATGGACATTTTAAAACAGATACGTTGCAAGGTTGTTTAGACGATGATACAAGTATCTATGAAATAAATAATTTTTATGAAGACAAACCCGATGTGTTTCAGCATTTAGTGGATATATCACAATGCCGCTATCTAAATCCGATAGAGAGCCCTTTATGGAATGCATCTTTGGCAAGAGAAAGAATAAAAGATATTGATTTCGTACATATTAATGATAAAGAAAGGCAAGCTTTACTGATTGAATATGGACGAAAAGTGGCTGAAATGAACGGGTGGGAATACAATAAAAGGATTTCTGATTTAAACAGTGACGGCAACAAATTAAGATATATTTTTGATTCCAGATTAAATTTCCCCGATTATCCTACGGCATACTTGTGTATTGATTTAGAGGGTCCTAATTTGGCATTTGAATTATGTGACAACAAAGGGCGGCATAAAGGGGAATATGGAATAGATGGAAACGTTAAGGAACCGAGACCCGGACATGACATCAGATTGAAATAATCGTATGATAAAAGTGATAAGAATGAAAAAAGCAGTATTGATATTTCTTGCCGCTGCTGCGGCTGCGATGCCTTGCCGGGCACAGAAGGCGCCGGCGGAGGGCGACTGGACAGGCAAGCTGAGCTTTTACGGACATCAGCTGACCATAGTTTTTCATATTAAGGCAAATGAGTTCGGCTCGCTCGTTTGTACTATGGACAGCCCCGACCAGAGTGCGACCAACATCCCGGCGTTTCTGAATTTCTGCTCCGCCGACTCCATTTCCGTCGGAGTGGGGTCGATAGGCGCGGCATACGGGGGAAAGATTATGGGCGACTCCATACAGGGAACGTTCTCGCAAATGGGCTTCAATATACCGATGACGATGCACCGCGGACTGGAGAAGCTCAACCGACCGCAGAACCCCAAGGAGCCGTATCCCTATATGGCCTTGGAGACATCGTTTAAGAACGAGGCCGACAGTGCCTTGCTCTGCGGAACCCTCTGCTATCCCAAGGACTTCGTGGAGGGCAAGACTCCCGTGGTGATAATGGTGAGCGGCAGCGGACAGGAGAACCGCGACGAGGAGATTTTCGACCATAAGCCGTTCCTCGTCATCGCCGACTATCTGGCACGCAACGGCATCGCATCGCTGCGCTACGACGACCGTGGCTGCGGACAGTCGAAAGGCGGAGACGTGAAGAATGCCACCACCGCCGACTTCGCACGCGACACCGAGGCGGGCATCGAATACCTGCGCTCATTAGGGAAATTCGGCAAGGTGGGCATCCTCGGACACAGCGAGGGTGCATCGATAGCGTTTATCCTCGGGGCAAAAGGAAAGGCAGACTTCATCGTGAGCCTCGCTGGAATCGGAGTGAAAGGCGACACTGCTCTCACCGCGCAGGCTAACAAAAACCTGGAGTTGGCAGGGCAGACGAAACGGCTCACCACACAGCAATACCGGGTGCAGTCAATGCTCGCCTCATCGCCATGGCTCAACTATTTCCTCGACTACGACCCCACCGCCGACCTGAAAGCGGTGAAATGCCCCGTGATGGCGATTAACGGCGAGAAAGACTCGCAGGTGCTGCCCGAACTCAACCTGATGGCAATAAATGAAAAACTCCCCTCCGATAAACGGCATCTTATCAGGAGATACCCGGGTCTGAACCACCTCTTCCAACACTGCAACACCGGCGCACCGTCGGAATACCGTAGCATCGAAGAAACGATATCGCCCGAGGTGCTCAGCGATATCACCACATGGATTAAAACATTAGAATAGAACGGGATGCGGAGGAAAATAACACTCGCCTCCAATCCCGTCCCCGCTCACTTCGACTTTTTTGATTATCAGATTAAGGAATAGATTCTTAACTTAATAGGGATATGATGTAATCTTTTATCTCTTTTGCAGAAATATCATAAACCGGACTTAAGGCCGCAAAAGATTTATCTTTTGTGAAGCGTTCTCCGTTTGTCAATATTGCTATTAAGTTTTTTGCTTTAAGATTCTTTCATTCTTGAAATTTTATTCAACTGTCTTGTTTCCATTGCTTTGATATATGCCTCCGGCTTTTTTGCCTTGAAATAGTACCAAGAAAAGAATAGGTTGAGGGTGTAATACAAATTGTTCTGCGGTATCAGCCGCTCTATCCACGCCTTTTTAATAGTCTTGTAGGGGTAAGTGTCAAAAAGCACTTTGATATCGTCAAGATCGAGGTGGAGAAGCACCTTCTCGATAAGTATATCATCGGGGACATCTTGTATTGATGCCTCCTCGTATGACCAAAAGCAATGCTCTGCTTTCAGCTTTTCCGTCAGATACTTTTTTGCCTCGTTCCTGTTCATAATTATCTTGCTCCCTTTTTGAGCTATCTTGCTCCCTTTTGGGGCTATCTTGCTCCCTTTTGGGGCTATCTTGCTCCCTTTTTGAGCTATCTTGCTCCCTTTCGATTGCAAACTTACATCTTTTTTTCCATATATGCAAATGTTTTGAGAGAAAAATTAATATTTGCGGTGAAACAGGCTCGATTACAGGCAAAACGTCATATATGCCGGGATATACGTGATGCCATTTTTCTGCGACAGGTTTTTGGGATGTATCACGAATGCCTCACCGATTCTTTTCTTAAACGTTTCGCAAAATCGCTCCAACGACACGGTGGTGTAGTGCAAGTTAGACTTCACCTCTATCGGGAAGATTTTAAAGTTCAGTTTGCTTTTATTGGAAATGATGAAATCGATTTCGATGTCGTTGCGATGTTTCTCCTTATTGTATCTAAGGTAGAAGAAAGGCTTGTGGCCTGCCGCAGTGAGCATTTGCATCACTAAGTTTTCGAAAAACATCCCCTCGTTAATCGACAGCTTTTTAAGCAGAAGCTCGTTGAAAAGCTCCCCGTCGGAGAGTTCGTTCTCGTTGAAGGCATGGCTGATAAGGAGCCCCGTGTCTGCCATATAACATTTTATATATACGCGAGTCTCGCTCAATGCAAGTCCCACATTCGGGTCGCTGCAATTGAAACATTCGTTGGTAATCATTGAATCTGCAAGCCAGAAGAACGTGTCTTCGTAAACGGTAAAAGACGCGCCCGACTCTATATCCTTGAGAACCACACGCTTGTCCTGCCTTGCGAGCAGTCCTGGTATCTGGTCGAAAATCGCAAGCACCCTTGAGCGATATCTCGAATCAATTTTCATTATATCACTTCTGTATAAATGCAGAATGCTTCTTTTCTCGGCATCCGAGGCAAGGAAACTGCGGTCGTTTTCGATATATGCCGCCACACTTTTGGGCATTCCGCCCACGATGATGTATTGTCTAAGTAGCAGCATCGCCTTGTTGTGCAATCCCTCTTCGAGCGGTTTGCGTTGGTCGAAGCATTGCCTTATATAGTCTATGAGCCTCTCTTCTCCCAAGGCCGCACAAAACTCCGGGTAGTCCATCGGATACATTTTCACAGACTCCTCTTCCGAGGGTATTGTTATGCCGCTCACATTCTCTTTTATGGATATCAGCGAGCCCGTTTCGAGGTAGTCATACCTGCCGTCCTTAACGAGATATTTCAATGCCTCCCTTGCCTTCGGAAACTTCTGTATCTCGTCGAAGATAATCAGCGACTCCCGACGGTGCAGAGTAACGTTGTAAGTGGTGGAGAGCAGCAGGAAGAATGTGTCGAGGTCGTTGAGATATTCATTGAATGCCGATTTCACCACATCCGTAACGAGGTTGAAGTCGATGAGGATGTAGCTTTTATACTCATTGCGAGCGAATATTTCAGCGATTGTGGATTTCCCGATGCGCCTTGCGCCCTCGATAAGAAGAGCAGTTTTGCCGCCCTTGGCTTTCCACGACAGCAACCGCTGATAGATATGTCTTTGAAACTCCATACGCCTAATTGTTCTTATTCGGGTGCAAAGATAAGCATTTTTTCCGAAACCTCCAAATTTTTTGCCATATTTCTGACAGTGCGCAGATGTAATTATGTGATTTTAACTTGCAGTGCGCAGGTATCAAAGTTTTATTATCATTTGCAGTGCGCAGATAAAACGGAAAATGTCATTCCGATTCATGGTATTTTGGAACCTTTGATTCGATGTGATGCCGAACATTGTAAACTGACAAAAATGCAATTAAAAGATGAAATTTTTTACGAACAAGGCGAAGGATATTATTTTGTATCAACAGGTTTTTTAGGTTTAGGCGCAAGAAATTATTATACGAATGAGGATGATTGCATCAAGGCATTATATTTCTATTCCAAGGGCGCTGGTATAAGAAAAAAAGGGCAAAAAAGGTAATGTATCCGAAAGAATTTAGAGAGCGCATACTCTTATATGGATAAGTACCTACAATTAATGTTACCTCCTTCTCAATTGAAGAGACAGTCGTGAAATAACGATTGAACCCTATAATATTAAAAGGAGTGCTGCCCGGCACTCCTTTTAATATTATTATCCCAAAGACTTTTTTGTAGTAAAAGACATCTTTTTCAAGAAAATATTTGTCTAATTGAAGAAAATGCTGTAATTTTGCAGTCAAAAGTAATAAGACTATGGCACCTGTAAAAAGAAAATTTATAAATCCATTCTCGGATTGGGGTTTCAAGCAGATATTTGGAAGGGAGTTTAGTAAGCCTTTGCTAATTGACTTTCTCAATAATTTGCTTGCCGGTGAACGCAATGTGGAAAGTATAACTTATATAAATTCAGAGATTGAACCTGAAACAAAAGATAACAAAGGTGTTCGCATTGACGTGTATTGTAAGTCAGATGATGGCAGCGTGTTTATTGTAGAAATGCAGTTAAGCAAGCAAAGTCATTTTGTGAACCGCGCCATATACTATGTTGCACGTGCTCTCGTAGATCAGGGTATCAAAGGTAATGAATGGGATTATAGGTTATGTCCAGTTTATGGCGTTTTCTTTATGAATTTCAAGTTGCCGGAGTTGCATGGTAAATTTCGAACTGACGCGAAGCTTTTGGACACAGAGAGCCATGAGCAAGTTTCTAATTTGATTCACATGACTTTCTTGCAACTTCCTCTGTTTGACAAGAAAGAAGAGAATGAGTGTACTAATGATTTTGAACGTTGGATTTATGTTTTAAGTAATATGGAAGTTTTAGATAGAATGCCTTTTGCGGCAAAGGACAGCGTTTTCCAGCGTCTTGCTGACGTGTGTGATATTCGCAAACTTACAAGAGACCAAATGTTTGCATACAATGAGAGTCTTATGAGCTATAGGGATTACCTGTCGTCAATGGATACCGCTTTTACCGATGGGGTTAAAGAGGGATTGAGACAATCCATAAAATGTATGCTGGAAGACGGAAAGACAATTAGTGAAATAGCAAGAATATTGCACAAAACGGAGGATGAGATAAAGGATGTATTAAAAGATATGTAGCAATTAGGGAGTGCAAAGCGCACTCCTTAATTGTTTTTTTCGTTGTTGGCTTTTGGCAAATACACAGTGTTGTACCAAAGCTCTATGCTCTTCCACAAGTTAATGAGTTTTGTCATTATTGTTTCATAGACATAATACCCAACCTCTTTTGTGTTTGGCTCATATCCAGTCATCGTATCTGCAAGAAGATTATAGGCCTCCAAATTATCATGCTCCGTTGGCGGTATATAATCTTTTCTCATCGGATCATCATTCTCGCGGAACATACTCTTGGCTACGCCATAAATTTTATGTAAGTCAACATTCAAACTATATGCTGTCAACATCTGTTGCAAATATTCTCTATCTTTCATTTTTGCGCTCCTTTTATTTCAAAATGCAAAATTACGACATTTTATTCAGTTAATCAAATTTTTTTCGAAAAAACAATGTTTTTATCGAGAAAAATGTTCAGTCCGATAATTTTTCACGAACGCAAGCCTCGCTTTCCTTGGATTGCAAGCATAAAATAAGTGAGCAATCCATTGATGAGCAGAAGCTCATAGCCGAACTTGTATCCCCAAAACTTTGCCGACACAGTGTCGAGGGCGAAGCAGAGGAGGGGAGAAACCACCGCCTCCAATCCCATCCCCGCTCACTTCGACTTCTTTGATTATCAAATAGCAGATAAAACCTGTTTTTCTCAGAAATAATCATCTTTTCTGAAAAATATTTGCATATATGAAAAAAAAGATGTAAGTTTGCAATCGAAAAAATATATGACAATGAAAATACGGGATATTGAAGATATTAAACGCCTGGTAGATAAAGGCGAAAGTGCAACTCTTGAATTAAAGAAGACTACAGGTCAGCTTGAACGAGGGATGGAGACGGTGTGTGCCTTTCTTAATGGTAAAGGTGGAACAGTAATGTTTGGCATTACCGACGATAAGAAAATTGTGGGGCAGGAAGTGGAGGATACAACTAAAAGAAATATCGCAAGCCATATAGGGGAAATTGAGCCTGCAGCCAATGTGGCTGTGGAATATGTGAATATCCCCGATTCTAAAAAACAAGTGATTGTCATTCATGTGGAGGAGTCAAGACAAGAACGGCCCTTTATGTACAAAGGAAGAGCCTATATGAGGATTGAAAGTACCACGAGTGTGATGCCAAGAGCCGTATATAATGAAATGCTGTTTAATAAAGACGATGTCAAAAGTATCTGGGAATCAATGGTAAATCCTAATTTGACCATTGACGACTTGGATGACAACGAGATTTTAAAGACGGTTCGCCTTGGCATAGAGGCAGGGAGACTTCCTGAAAACACTGGCACTGACATACCTGATATACTCAAGCGGTTTCGCTTGGAAAGCAATGGTATGCTTAAAAATGCGGCTGCAATATTGTTTGCCAAAGACGAAATGTCTGAATATATGCAGTGTATGGTAAGACTCGCTCGATTCAGAGGTAATGATAAGATGGCTTTTATTGACAACAAACAGGTAAGAGGTAATATCTTTTACCTTCTTAATGAGTCTATGTCATTTGTTTTTAAGCATCTTTCATTGTCAGGTACAATAGAGGGACTGGAGCGCGAGGAACATTTGTCTATCCCATACAAAGCCATAAGAGAATGTATTATCAATGCGCTATGCCACCGAAGTTATCGTGCAGCAGGAACATCGGTGGGTATCGCTATTTACGATGACAGAGTGGAAGTGGAAAACCCCGGCTCGTTCCCTGCTGACTGGAATGTCGAAAATGTTAAATACGAGCAAAGATCCTTACCTCCAAACCCTTTGATTGCCAATGTACTTTATAAAAGAAAAGTTGTGGAAAACTGGGGAAGAGGTATCGGACTTATGATTGACGAATGTGTAAAACAAGGTCTGCCTGAGCCTGAGTTTAAATCAGAAGCAGGTTTCGTTGTCGTAACCTTTAGATATAACTCGAGGGAGCAAGATAGCCCCAAAAGGGAGCAAGATAACTCAAAAAGGGAGCAAGATAACCCAAAAAGGGAGCAAGATAACCCGAAAAGGGAGCAAGATGACTCCTTAAAAGGGAGCAAGATAGAAACAGCCAGTTCAAAAGAGAGGGTAAAAGAAATTTTAGTATGTTTGACCGAAGAAAGTATGAATGTCAAAGAGATAATGTCGCATCTGAACAAAAAGTCAAGAAATAACATTATGGTCAGATACATTCTGCCCGCTCTTGAAAATGGATATATATCCTTGGCCTATCCTGACAAGCCAACCCACAAGGAACAAAAATATATCATTACTTCAAAAGGAAGGGCCGCCCTTGGAATGAAAGCAAAAAACATGTAATTTTGCAATTATAAATTTAAATATAATAAAAGGAGGCAATTATGAAGAAAAGTATAATATACCTTGATGACGAGGGATATAACGTATAGATGATATTTTGAAAGTTTTCAATGGTGAGAAAGTCTCTCACTTATTGCAAGCATAAAATATGTGAGCAAGCCATTGATGAGCAGAAGCTCATAGCCGAACTTGTATCCCCAAAACTTTGCCGACACAGTGTCGAGGGCGAAGCAGAGGAGGGGAGAGACTATTGCAATTACCGGGGCGGCTTTATCGGCGGTCTTCGTTTCGTAAACTCTATCACTTACGATGTCATCGCTTTCCGCCGTGCCGATGCTTGCCTTGCCGACATTATCAGCGGTCTTGTTTCCCGAATTGATAATTCCGTAGGCGAAGAGGCCGAGGAG
>Ga0065708_1040266_pt1 | contig 12402 bp, 10 predicted proteins | sample Hoacrofraction12_2_FD_59095 | JGI IMG/M metagenome (GOLD analysis project Ga0065708, IMG submission 59095) | Hoatzin crop microbial communities from Cojedes, Venezuela, sample from fiber fraction 12 v1 | ecosystem: Host-associated > Birds > Digestive system > Esophagus > Crop | place: Venezuela... | reverse complement strand
AATTTAAACGAATTTAATACTAAATTTAAACTAAAATTTTATATAAAGTTTAAATGAATTTAATATTTAAACTATAAGATTATTTAATAATAAAATCAATCGATTATCAAATAACATTTATAATGATAATTTACTGAAATTTAAGAGAGTGGATTTATGACTAAAATTAAAATTGCCATAGTTGGAATTGGAAATTGTGCAAGTTCTCTCATACAAGGGATTTACTATTATAAAAATAAAAATCCAGAAGATGCAATCGGACTTATGCATTGGAAAATTGGTGAATGGGACCCGACAGACATTGAAGTTGTAGCTGCATTTGATATTGATGAGAGAAAAGTTGGAAAAACAGTAGACGAAGCTATTTTTGCAAAACCTAATTGTACTACAGTATTTCAAAAGGATATTCCAAAAAGTGATGTTACAGTATCAATGGGACATGTATTAGATGGTGTTGGAGAACATATGAAAGATTTTGATGAAGATCTAACTTTCAAAGTAGCTAACTCTAAACCGGTAGATGTTGTTAAAACTTTAAAAGAAAGTGGTGCTGAAATATTACTTAGCTATTTACCAGTAGGTTCCGAAGAAGCGGCAAGATATTATGCACAATGTGCATTAGATGCAGGAGTAGCGTATATCAATTGTATGCCTGTTTTTATTGTAAGTGACCCAGAATGGGATGAAAAATTCAAATCAAAAGGAATTCCAACTGTTGGAGACGATATAAAAGCACAAATTGGTGCAACAATCACCCATAGAACATTAGCTAATCTTTTTAAAGAAAGAGGAGTTAAATTAGATCACACTTACCAAATTAACACAGGAGGAAACACTGATTTTATGAACATGCTTAATCGAAAACGTCTCGATTCTAAAAAAGAATCCAAAACTGAAGCAGTTCAATCAGTACTTGCTGAAAGAATGGACCCTAAAGACATCCACATTGGCCCAAGTGACTATGTCCCATGGCAAAAAGACAATAAAGTCTGCTTTTTAAGAATGGAAGGCAGAACCTTTGGTGATGTTCCTATGGAAATAGAACTTAGACTAAGCGTTGAAGATTCACCAAACTCTGCAGGATGCGTAATAGATGCAATTCGTTGCTGCAAATTAGGTATTGAACGTGGAATTGGAGGACAACTTACTTCAATCTCATCATATGTTATGAAACACCCACCAATTCAATTTACCGACGATGAAGCAGCAGCAAAAGTTGAAGCATTTATAAAAGGAGAAATAGAACGTTAAAGTTTTATATATTCTGATATTTACTTACATTTTCTATTTTTAATTATTTTATCTTTATTATCTTTATTATCTATTTTTATCTTATTTTATCTTATTTTATCTCTTTTTCCTTTATATTTTAATAAAACTTATTCAGAATAAGAAATGTTTTAATTTAAAATTGTTAAAATTTCTTATTATTTTACTATTTTTTATAATGGATTTTTATAATTATTATTTCCTACTTAATAATAAAAATAGTGAAAAATAGTTAAGTTTTATTAGTAAGATAATGCATATATAATAATATAATGAAAAAATTTTTATAAAATAAATTTTACATTTTATATCCTTTAAAAATTTAAAAACTTTGAGTGAGTTATAAATCTTTATTTTAAAAAAATAATCTCAATTTATAAAAAATAAATAACTGAAAACTTTAAATAAGATATAAAATTTAAATTTAAAATAAAATTAATAAAATCATAAAGGTGAGGTGTAGTAATGAAAGTGAAAATTACAGAAACAGCATTTAGAGACGCACACCAATCTCTTCTAGCTACAAGAATGAGAACCCGTGATATGGTACCTATTGCTGAAGAAATGGATAAAATAGGTTATCATGCTATTGAAGCATGGGGTGGAGCAACATTTGATACCTGTATTAGATATCTAAATGAAGACCCATGGGAAAGACTAAGAAGTCTTAAAGAAAAATTCACAAGAACTCCTTTACAAATGCTCATTAGAGGACAGAATCTTGTAGGATATAAACATTATCCAGATGATATTGTTACTAAATTTGTTGAAAAATCATATGAAAATGGTGTAGACATATTTAGAATATTTGATGCTTTAAATGATGTAAGAAACATGGAACAAGCAATCAAAGTAGCTAAAGAACAAGGAGCTCATGTCCAAGGAACACTTAGTTATACCATAAGCCCTGTTCATAATGTAGAAACATTTGTAAATATTGCAAAAGAACTTGAAGCTTTGGAATGTGATTCAATTGCAATAAAAGACATGGCAGGTTTAGTAGATCCTACAAGTGTTTTTGAATTAGTAAGCAGATTAAAAGAAGAAACTGATTTATTAATTAACTTACATTCACATTGTACTAGCGGTATTACTCCAATCAGTTATTATGCTGCTTGTCAAGCAGGAGTAGATATATTAGATACCGCAATTTCTCCATTAGCATGGGGTACTTCCCAACCTCCAACAGAAAGTATTGTTGCTGCATTAAAAGGTACAGAATTTGATACTGGACTCGATTTGAAAAGTTTAAATCAAATCAAAAAATACTTTGAAGAAATAAGAGAAAAATACAGCTCTTTAATCGATCCTATTAGTGAAAGAATTGATACTGACGTATTGATTTATCAAATCCCTGGAGGAATGCTTTCAAATTTAATTTCACAATTAAAAGAACAAAATGCATTGGATAGATACAATGATGTATTAGAAGAAATGCCTCGTGTTAGAAAAGACATGGGATACCCTCCTCTTGTAACTCCTACAAGTCAAATAGTAGGTATACAATCAGTGATGAATGTATTAAGTGGAGACAGATACAAAACAGTGTCTAATGAAGTTAAAGAATACATGAAAGGTAATTATGGACGTTCTCCTGCACCAGTTAATGCCAAAATAGCTGAAAAAATCATAGGAGATGAAAAACCAATTACCTGCAGACCTGCAGACCTTTTAGAACCAGAATATGAAAAATTCAAAAAAGAAGGTGAAGAAAAAGGATTAATCAAAAAAGAAGAAGACATCCTCACTCTTGCTCTTTACCCTGCAGTTGCTACCAAATTCCTAAAAGGAGAAGCTGAAGAAGAAGAACTTCTACCTGCACAACAACTTGTAGAAAGTAACGAACTCAATGCAATTCCTACAGAATACTCTGTAGAAGTTGATGGAGATGTATTTGATGTTAGAATCATTCCAACAGGATTTATGGAAATCGAAGAAACCGAAAAAGGTCCATTCACCCCAGTAGAAGGTGGACTTAACTCATCCATGCAAGGAATGGTTTTAAAAATCAAAGTAAACATTGGAGACAAAGTCCAAAAAGGTTCTGTAGTTGCAGTTCTCGAAGCTATGAAAATGGAAAACGATATCCAAGCAGAAAGCGACGGAATCGTAAAAGAAATATTCGTAGAAGAAGGAGATACTGTAAATGCAGGAGATACTCTAATGATAATCGAATAAACATCAACAAAATAAAGAGATTACTACATCTCTTTAACCACCTTTTTTTATTTTAACACCTTAAACCATAAAACCAAAATCACCAGACTAATAAAAATCATACCATAAATTAAAAAATCAAATATTTAGAAATTATAAGTTAATAATATTAACAAAAGAAAAAAATAACTAAAAAACAACTAAAAAATAGAATTTAAAAAAAAAACAATACCAAAAATAAAAAATAATAAGAAAAAATAAAAAAAATAAAAAAAATAAAAAAAGCAATAAAAAACAAATTTAACCATTACCTATTCCTAAAAAGAAATAATTATAAGTGTTTTCCAAGGTTTCAGAAGCCATCCAAGGATATGTTTTAGCTAAATATTTTTTAATCTCATCAGTACGTGTGATAACATCTGCTTTATTCGCAAATTTTTGAGATCTGAAATAATCATTCAAATCATCACTAATGTCTCTTGCTTTATTATAAAGACGTTGAAGTTCATATGGAGGAACATTAGGTAAAGAATCATGAAGAACCTCAATAGGAACTAAATCAAAATGATTAATGATTGCAAAGTTAAATACTATGTTTAAAAATATTTTATTGCTATCTAAAACTACCCTTTTTGGTATTTTTTTAGCTTGTTCTTCAGTTATAACTCCGTCATCTAATGCTTTTTCAACATTGGTTTCGAGTACTATCTGTATAGGAGGTTTAAAAATACCTTTTTTTATTTGAATAGCGAATAAAATCATGGAAATAACTGAAAGTACAGCAAATGTAATGGCAATCCAATTAACAATAGTGGAATGATAATTGAATTCATTAAAAATAATCAAAGTTATTGCGATTACAATGAGAATTCTTGAAACTATTGAAAAATCAATTTTTGGAATTTTCATAATTGTCCTCCATATAATTGCTTCCGTATTTCATCATCATATAAAACTTAAAAATAATATCATTTTAAACAAAAAATATTAATCATCACCATTATCTAAAAAGTCACGAATCATCGTATTAGCAATATTTCTAACTTCTATAAGAGGTATATCCTGTTCAACAGATATTCTTCTAATGTCTTCATACTCCGGTCTGTATGAAATAATATCATCATCAATCAAACCTATTTTAAAGTTTATTGTGTAAATATGGTCAGATATGTTGATATCTAAAGGAACAAATTGTCTTTCAGCAATACCTCTGTGAGTATTTTCAGATATTCTAATACCTAAAGTGCCGGTTTCTTTAAATAAAATATTAACTAGATGATCAACTAAATCCAGCTTTGAAATGACTTTTATAATATGTCCTGGACGATTTTTTTTCATAGTGATTGGAATAATGGAAACATCAGATGCTCCTTCAATAAGGAGTAAATCAAATAAAAATCCTAAATCTTCACCAGACATATGGTCAATATTGGTTTCAATAACTGCAATTTTGTGTTTTTCGCTTGTATGTTTAGATTTGACACATCTTAAGACATTAGGGAAATCAAATTCCTTAGAACCGCAACCATAAGAAATCTGCTCTGGAGACATCATTGGCGAAAACTCAAGGAATTCATCACATAATTCCATGTATAATGCACAACCTGTAGGAGTAGCTAGTTCTTCATTAATAGGACCTCCAAAATATTGTGCTTGACCTTTAGATGAATCATTAAACTTAGAAACATCAACATCATTTTCTAATAGAAAATTTATAGTTTCATCATTAAGAGCGTTTTTATTTAAACCTTTGAGAATATCCAAACTTGCAGGAGCTGGAATAGGTATCCTGCCATGAGCAGATTCAATACTGCCTCCACCCATAGCAATAGGCAAACCAACAACATTATCCAAATCTAATTTTAAATCATAATAAGCAAAAATTGAGCCAAAAACATCGGCTACAGCATCAGCTGCACCTACTTCATGAAAATGAACATTATTTAATGATTTACCATGAACGCGAGATTCTGAAATAGCTATACGAGTAAATACTCTTTTTGCCCTATCCACCATCTCATCAGTTAGATTTTCAATATCTGCATATTTTAATAAATCAATTTTTTCAATGAAATCATTAAAATGACTATGGTGATTATGTTCATCCTCTTCATCAAGAACTTTAACATTACAAAATGTAGAATCAATTCCTCCTTTGTTAACTTTATCTAAAAAGACATCTACACCTCCATAATCTAAAGCAACATCCCTACACAATTGTTTAAGTTTTTCACTATCTGCACCCATATCAACAAGAGCACCTATAAACATATTTCCTGAAATTCCCGCATTTTGAGGATCTATTACAAATACCATATTCCAACCTCATAGATTAAAAGATATTTTAAATAAAAAGCAATATAAGATATAAAATCATCTAAGATATAAAATCAACATAATGTTTAAAATAATTCAATAAAAATCTAATTTAAGCTATAATATATAATTTATAATTACAATTAAATAATATTTGTTATAAATATATATAAATATAACTCAAAAATCAGTAAAAGAATATTGAAAAGAATAATTGAAAATATAAAAAAGAATAATTGAAAAATATAAAAAAGAATAATTGAAAAATATAAAGAATGATAATTGAAAAATATAAAGAAGGATAATTTAAAAGTATAAAAAAAATATTCTTAACTCATAATTAAATTGATTATATAAATTATTATGAAGATTTAAAGGTGAATAAATTGTCTAAAGAAAAAAATAATAGTAAAGATCAAAATGAAATAAAAAATGATATGAGTAAAATAAAAAAAGGACAATTAAAAAAAGATAAGAATGCATTATATATAAATAACCAAGATTATTTTTTAACATTTAGTGATTTAGAAGTAAGTGATGGAATAGATGTAATTGAAAATATAATTATTTTATCTAACAGATACATAAAAAATCAAATAAAAAACAAGGATATAAACGATGAGGAATTAATAGAAATAACTGAAACTTATAAAGAAAAAAATAACATCGAAGGGAGTTATATCTGTCAGAACTTTGATAATCTTGAATATATTGTAAATAGCTATGATGATATCAGTATTATCACAGTCATATCAAACGATCTTGAAGTTCAGGAATTTACAAATAATCTAAAAGTAGTAAATAGTGATAAAGGATTTGTAGATGCCCGATTAAATATTGGGCAAATAATATTGATAAATAAATCATTAAGTCCCAAAATGCTAATACAAATTTATAAAATAGCTACTAAACAGAAAGCAAAATTCTTTGAATCTCTACATCTGCCAACCCACATAAATAACATTTTAAATACTGATGATTTTCTATTAGTGGGAGCAAATCTTCCAGAAGAAAGTTTAAATGAAGAATATGTTATGGAATTTGGACTGGATATAACAAATATGGAGTATGAAGATAAGAATATTGATTTAAATGAATTTTATGAAAGAATTGAAGATGCAGTGACAATAAGTTGCGAAGATGCACTGGATAAAATAAACCTTACAATCGGAATTCTTGATTATTTTGTATCTGAAGGAATACTAATTGGAGACTTAGTAGAAGCTGGAATAGAACTTTTAGCAGGTGTTGAGGTTACAGATGAAATAAAAGAAAAATTAGAAAAACAAATACTTAAATCTCTTGAAGACATTAATGTTATTGCTCTTTTAATGTCAGCTATTAGAACAGAAGAAGACTTCCAGAAAAATAGAGTTCGTGAAGTTGATGTAAGTGATGATCCAGCATATCTCTACACTGATGAGGTTTTAGGACTGGCTATTTCAAATCAAATAGCTGGAACCAAAGCAACATTTAATTTCAAAAGATATGATGAAGCAAAACCCGGAATAATCTATGGATTAGGCCCAATGGTTGATGACATATTTGCCGGATTAATAGCAGGCTGCATGTCTAAAATATTTGAGGAATAAGATTTCACAATAAACCAAAAAAAGAATCCCGATAGAATATTAAGAGGAAAAGAATGAAAGAAAAAAATAACGACGATTATTTTGAAAAGCAAGAGCCTTCAATCTTACGTTCAATAGGAGGATTATTAACTTTTACAACAATAATTCCCATAAATATCTACACAACAATTGATGAAATGGCTAAAATGACCTGGTTTTGGCCAGTGATAAACTGTTTAATAGGGATAACAGGAGCAATAATTACATATTTATTAACAAACATTTTAAATTTTGACTCATTACTTGCAGCTACAATAATATATGGATTTTTCATCTCAATCAACGGATTTAATCATCTTGATGGATTAATAGATTTTGGAGATGGAATAATGGTTCATGGAACTCCTGAAAAAAAATTAAACATTATGAAAGATCCTATAACGGGTGTTGGAGGAATATCCACATTTTTCATAATTGCTACAACCACAATAGCTTGCCTAAACTCAGTAATAAGTTTAAATTACATCACAACCATAATAATTGCAGAAATGTCAGCAAAAATAGGATTAATTACCTGTTGTATTTGCTCAAAACCTGCAAAAGAAGGAATAGGTAAATTTTTTATAGAATATTTGACTATAAAAAAATTCTTTGCAGGTGTTGTAATTGCATTAATACTTGCATTCCTATTCACATACACAAATCCACAAATAGGAACATTTGGAGTCATTGGAGGAATGTTTGGAGGAGCTTTAACTGCAGCTATTGCACAAAAACATTTAAAAGTATCTAATGGAGATGTTCTCGGAAGTTCTAATGAAATAGGTAGACTTTGTTCACTACTAGCTATGCTAATAAGCATTACAACTTTAATTTAAAAAATAAGAAAAAATATAAAAAATAAAATAAAAATACAGTTTTTAGAAATTAAGATAATTAAATAAGAATAATTGTTTAAGATTAATAGAACTAAGAAAGATAAGGAGAATAAAGATGAAAATTAATGTTTTAAGATTAGATCATAGAATTGGAAGAGATACACGTATAACTACACATGTATGCTTAACTGCAAGAGCTTTTGGAGCTAGTAAAGTATGGTTAAGTGGAGAAGAAGATCATAGTTTAATGAAAAGTGTTAGAGACATTGTAGATAGATGGGGAGGAGAATTTGAGGTAGAATATAAAAAAAGTTATATGGAAGTTATATTGAATTGGAGAGAAAATGGAGGAAAAATAGTTCATTTAACAATGTATGGCTCTCAAGCTCATGAAATAGTTGATGAAGTAAGAGAAAGTGATAAGGATATTTTAATTATAGTAGGTGGAGCAAAAGTTCCTACAAAAGTCTATAAAAATGCGGATTGGAATGTTTCAGTTACTACACAACCACATTCCGAAGTTGCAGCATTAGCTATTTTTCAACATCTGTTATTAGAAGGTAAAGAATTTGAATTAGAATTTGAAGAACCAGTATTTGAAGTTATTCCAACAGCACATGGAAAAACGGTTAATATACATGATGAAAATAAGAAGAAGATTATGAAAAATGATAAAGATTAAATTTATAATAAAATAGTAATTACATGGTAAAAAAAAGTCTTAAGAAATAAAATCATCTAAACGTTTGAGTGCTTTCATTTTATCGTATTTATCCAGTTTAGATTGGTAAAGTGCATCTTTAACAGTAGATATTGAATGGTCATAGACGTCCTTATCAACAGGATAAGGAAAACCATCTTTACCCCCGTGACTAAATGAGTATTTAACAGGATCTTTCCAACTTGCAGGTTCACCAAATACCAAATCGGAAATTAAAGCAAGAGCTCTTATTTTTTTAGGACCGATACCATTGAGTAGGATTAAATCCTCATAATTTTCAGGTTGGATTTCCCATGCATTTTTTAAAACTTCAAATTCCTTATCAGATAAATCCATATCTAAAACCTGATGATGAGCAGGTAAAGTAAAACTATTACTATTATCAACACTAAAATCTGTTAAAAGCAACTGATTAGCATCTTTTCTTTTAAAATAAGATCTTAAATGTTCAGGATTATCATTAATCAAATCCAAACTAATTTTCTGTGCTTCTTTACTATCTAAAGAAGCCATATTTAATGATTTTTTCTCTTTTTTATCACAGGAAATCCCAGTATGAGGATCTTCTAAAAAGCTATTTACATTATCTCCCATCCAATGGTAACGTCTTGCATATTTAGTTTTTGTATTCATTCCTTGCTGTACAACCGCCCAATTACCTTTTTCTGTTATAAAAAAATTATGAACATATAAGGTATAACCATCTTGAATACAAGAATTATCCACCTTAGCAGATAATTTACTTGAATTAACCATATCATCAATGCTTTTTGTTTTAAGATTAAAAATCTCCCCTGCCTTTTCAATGCCCTGAGGAGTTTTACGAGAAGCTGAACCTTTTCCACCAGACAGATAAATACCGAATTCTTCAGGTTTGATAGCAGATTTAAGTGCTCCTAATGTAGTAGTAGTTGTTCCTGAAGAATGCCAATCAAATCCTAAAACACAAGAAAAAGCCTGAAACCAATAAGGATTAGAAATACGATTTAAAAATTCATCAGGACCATATTCACCAATTACGACTTCTGTAATAGCTCCTGCCAGTTTAGTCATACGGTTAAACAACCATCTTGGAGTATGACCTCCGTGTAATGGTAAATTAGTTACTCCTTTTCTTTGCATTAAAAATCCCCTAACAATTTTATTAGTCACAATTATTCCATAAAAATAGAACAATTATTCCATAAAAGTAAAAATAATATTCTTTAAAAGTAGAACAATGAAAAAAAAATTAATAATCTACACAATATTATATCAAACATCATATAAATAATTAAAATGAGCGTCTGAAAACTAATAAAAAAATCAGGAATTAATCATAAATAGAGGTACCATGTGCAATTGCCACTATTGCAGGAATGTTTTCTACTTCTAATTCATAAAAAGCTTCCATTCCTTCATATTCATAAGCAACACATTTTTTTGATTTTACTGAGTCGGTTAGAAGTGCAGCTACTGCAGGAGTAATTAAAAAAATAGAATTGTATTTATTTAAAACTTCTTTAGTTTTTTCACTCAATGAACCTTTTCCAATATGAAATTTAACACCAGCTAATGACAAGGAACCTATTGAATTTTCAATCTCTGTTTTATTACTGCTAGTTGGAGCAATTCCTGCAGGACTTACTGCAGTATGCATAATAGCCATTCCATTAAAATCAAAAGGAAATTTTTTAATTTCATTTTTTTCAATAGCTTCCACAAGTTTAGGTAAAACTGCATCTCTACCACAATATAGAGTCCCTGAAAGAGATATTTTATCTCCTACTTTTAATTTATTAACACAATCTTCACTTATTGGAGTTTTAATATTAATCATATACATAAATACATTTTAAAAATTAATAAAACTTTCTAATAATAAATAATTTAAAAAAATAAAAAAATAAAGTTTAAAGATTTATAAAATTTTCAATGATAAAATTAAAAATCATTATGAAAATAAACTAACAAATAATTCAAATAATGATTAATTATATTAATAAAAACTAAAAAAAAGTATCAAATAACAATAGCACAAATCAATTAAAATAAAAATAGATAATTATTGATAGAAAATCATAAAGACAACACATATAGACAATATACAATACACATACATAGACCAATAATTAATATGATTTTGAAAATAGCATACTAAATTAAAAAGCTTAAATCAACAATTAAATTGAAAAAATGATTAAATTTCATCAGCAATCTTTTTAAGGTCAGATAAGAGTTCTAAAATATTATCTCTCTTGATGTGGTTCATAACAATTATGCGGATAGCTTTAGGACAGGATGAACAGGAAACTTTCCAGTTATTATCTTCAAGTTTTTGGGCAAGGGCTTCAGTAGAAAGTTTAGGGTGATTAAATGCAACAATGTTAAGTTTTGGCTCGACAACTAGTTGATAACCTAAGTTTTTAACGCCTTGAGCAAGGAACAGAGCATTATCCAAAGATTCTTTCGCATAGTGAGCATATCCTTCACGTCCAAGATATTTCATAACAGCAAATGTTGCAGCAGAGGGAGCGCCTAAACGGGTTCCGACTATTGTGGACTGGTGCTTGATTGTAAGGTATGGAGAGTCTACAGACATAGCATCAAGATAACTTCCGTCTTTAAATAATATACAACCTGCAGGAATTGGTGCAAGACCCATTTTATGAGGATCAATAGTTATTGATTTGACTCCTGGAAGAGAAAAATCAAAATTAGGGAAATCATAACCTATATCTTTGAGAAAAGGAATAGAAAATCCTCCGAATGCGGCATCAACATGCAAATGAATATCATTATCCTCTGCTATTTTAGAGATTTCCTCAACAGGATCAATCATTCCCAGTTCTGTAGTTCCTGCAACAGCTACAATAGCAACAGTGTTTTCAGTAATTTTATCTTCTAATAAATCAAGATTTAAACAGTAATTATCATCTAAATCACAATCAACTAGTTTTAGATTTAACATATCTGCTGCTTTGTTGAAAGAAAAGTGTGCAGATTTTGGAACAATAAATTCCCCATTTAGAATTCCTTTTTTATCACGAGCCATATTTCTTGCAGATCTAATCGCCATAAGATTTGCTTCAGTTCCTCCAGTAACAATATGTCCTGCAGGATTATTTATTGATAAAAAAGAACCAATCATTTTTAGAACTTCATCTTCAATAGCTTTTGTTCCCTTAAATAATCCAGGATCTCCAAGGTTAGAGTCTAAAAATTTACAAAAAACCTCCTCAGCAATAGGATGTGATTGAGTACACATAGAACCTAATATTCTACCATCAGAGTATTTACAATCTTTTAATTGATATTCATCCAATTGTTTAAATATTTCTTCTTTTGAGATAGGTTTTTTGTTCATAAAAATACCACATATCTTATTAAATAAAAAAATGAATTATTAAAATAATTAGTTGATTAATATAAAATAAAGTTAATTAAATAAAGTTAATTAAATAAAGTTAATTAAATAAAGTTAATTAAATAAAGTTAATTAAATAAAGTT
>Ga0065708_1014847_pt1 | contig 12403 bp, 8 predicted proteins | sample Hoacrofraction12_2_FD_59095 | JGI IMG/M metagenome (GOLD analysis project Ga0065708, IMG submission 59095) | Hoatzin crop microbial communities from Cojedes, Venezuela, sample from fiber fraction 12 v1 | ecosystem: Host-associated > Birds > Digestive system > Esophagus > Crop | place: Venezuela... | reverse complement strand
TCGCCGCGGTACATTTCGTCCGAGGAGTAGCCGGTGTTGTAGCCGCCGCCGTAGATCCAGATGAAGACCGGGAGCTTTTCGCCGGCGAGGGGGCGCTGGATGTTAATGGTCAGGCAGTCCTCCTCGCCCATCACCTTCCCGTTGTTGTACTGGATCGGGGCCGGGCCGTACTCGGCGGCGTCAAACACATCCTCCCACGGCGTCACCGGCACCGCCCGCTTGAAGCGCAGCTTCCCGACCGGCGCCTCCGCATAGGGGATCCCCAGAAAATCGATGCGGCCGTCCCGCTCATGGCCCTGTACCTTACCTGACGCTGTTGTGACGATATACGGCATGACTGTGCTCCTTTCGTAAGACGGTTGTAACTGCTGCGCGAAGCGTTCTGAACAGTTACAGACGGTTTATTTATTTCCGGCCGTGCCTCGAACGCGTCGGCCCTTTTCCCGGTCGCACCTCGCTCCCGCCGGTAACGGCCCGATCGGCTGCGGCAATAAAAATCCTGCCCCGCACGGCTGTACTCACTTCATCTGATAATCCGAGTATAGCCGCCGCAGGGCAGGATACGTTATTTTTATTTTGCTTATTTTGTCCTTTTTACCGCATTTCCCTTGCGCAGCATTTGTCTTTTTCAGCAGCCATCATTGTACCAGTCCGCGCCTGTTTGCACCACAAAAATATTTCGCCGCCGCGCCAAACGTGCAATCGGTGCAAACCGCGCAAAATGCGCGAACCGGGCCGGACGTGTGAAATGCGCAAAATGCGTAACGTGAAGAGCCTCTCCGCCGCCGGCGAAAAGGCTCCTTTTATTTGCGCTGTGTTTGCGTTCTGTGTGATCACATGACCACCACGCGCCGCGGGGTGGTGTAGGTGTAGAATTCGGACTCGACTTCCAGGTTCTCCGTGATCTTCACGCTGGCCTCCGGGGTCAGCGCGAGGGTTTGATGCCAGATGCCTTTGGCGAGGACGACCGGTTTGTCCAGGATAAAGGCGCTGTAGTCTTCCGGCGTGTCGTGCTCGGCGACCAGCAGGACCGTGAGCCCGCTGAGCGGCTCGAAGGATTCCTTGGAGGTCGGATGGCACTCGATCTTCGTCACTTCCTTGTTGGAGTACCGGAACACCGCGAGGCGCCAGGGATGTTCTTCGTCGGTGTCGACGATGTGGAAATTGGAGGCGTCGCCGGGCAGGAAATCGATGACATTTCCGAACGGACGAAAGTCCTGCGCACTCACGCTTTTAAGTTCTGTCATAGCACTCTCCCTTCTGCCGCCGGACGATCCGCGCGGCCGCCGTCTTTCAGGCGAACAGCCCTTCCTGCACCATCCGCTCGTACAGGATGCTCATCTGGTGGCAGCGGTCATAGGTCTGGGCCTGCTTGAAGCAGCGCGCGGCTTCTTCGCTTTCGCCGCTGCCGATGTGGGACAGGCCCATGAGGTACCAGCAGTGTGCTTGGTTGCTGCGGGGCAGGTCGGCGTCGAAGATCATGAAATCCGGGAGCGAGACGGCGAAGTAGTCGTAGGTCACCTCGTCGCGCACGTGCTTCTCGCCGTAGTCCATCAGCTTATTGAAGCACGCGCAGGCCTTGCGCTCCTCGCCGAGCGCGCGCAGCGCGAGCCCCTTGAAGAGGATCATGTCCGCCGGCTGGTCGTAGTAGTACATCGCGCCGGCCGGCTCGTCGGCGCCGAGCGTTGCCATGTCGAAAGCGCTGCGGGCTTCAGCGGTCTTGCCGAGCCTGGCCCTGGCCACGCCGAGGAAGTAGTGGATGTGGTTGTCCTTCGTGCCTTCCAGCCGTCCCTCGCCGAAGCTCTCCGGGTAAATGAGTGCTCTCTCCAGCTTTTCTTCTGCAGCCCCCGCGTCGCCGTTCTTCAGGTCGCGGACGGCGAGCTGCAGTAGCGCTGCCTTGTTCTGCGCCGGGACTTTGCCTTCGCCGCCTTCCCACGGGCGGAAGCTGTGGCCCGCGATCAGGTCGAGCGCTTCGCTGTAGCGGCCGCAGGTGTTGAGCAGCGTGATGTATTCCACGAGCAGGTCGTCGCGCTTGAGGACGGTCTCCTTCTCGGCATCCAGCAACTCAAGGCGCTCCTGCGCGGTGGCGCCGAGTTTCTTGCGCAGCTGGTCGAATTCGAGGAGCACGCGGGCGTCAGCCGGATTCAGATTGTGGGCCTGCGTCATCTCCGTGAGGGCGTCCTGTGCGCGGCCGAGCTTGTTGTAGTATGCCAGCGCGAGGTTGCGGTGTACGGTCGGGAAGGACGGGTCCGCCGCCGCCGACTGCTCCCAGAGCCGCGCCGCCTCTTCGTACTGCAGCTTGTCGTAGTACAGGCAGCCGAGATAGTACGCCGCCCGCGGGGCACGGCACGGAGCCTCACCCTGTGCCGCCTGCTGAGCCTCACCCTGCGCCGCCTGCCGGGCGTCACCCTGTGCCGCCTGCTGAGCCTCGCCCTGTGCCGCCTGTCGGGCCTCTCCCTGCGCCGCCCCCAGCGTCTCGATCACATCCCGCAGCACCGCGATGTCCTCGAGTTTATTCGGGAAGCAATAATCGGAAGGCGCCGCCTCGCCCGCGCGATACATATCGATTGCTGTCGATGCTTTATTATCGCATCGTCTATCGTCGATGTTCGATTTATTATCCAGCTGTTTCTGTGCATAGCCCATGTAGTACGTGACCAGCGGATGCGTACCTTCGTACAGGCCGAGCAGACAAATGGCTCTCTTGTAGAGTCCCGCTTCCATCAGATCACGCGCTGCCGCCAGGTAGTTGCCGACGAAGCCGCGCATGAGCTGCTGCATTTCCGCCATCCGGTCAGCGCGCCCGAAAGCCTTCGCGCCCAAAAAGCGCGAGACGTAGTCGAACGGATCGACTCTCAGATTCTCTTCGATGTAGCTTTCCGCCTCATCCCGGCGCCCGAGATGCAGCAAAATCGCCGCCCGCAGTGCGCGGAGCTTGATGTTATGCGCATTCTTGACGAGCCCTTTATCCGCAAAGGCCAAAGCCTGCGCCCACTGCTCGCGCCGCGCGGTGATCGCGGCGAGATAATAGAAGCTCATCTCCTGCATCTCGTTCGACCAGGTCGCCTTATAGAACTGGTCGTACGCTTCGTCCTCCCGCCCGAGATACAGCAGGCACACGCCCAGGTTGTACATGGCCTCGCTCGAGTACGGGTTCGGGGTCATCATTGTGGCGCGGCGGATGGACGCGCGGAAGTACGGCTCGGCCTGTGCGAAGGCGCCGCGCCGCAGGAGCAGCAGACCGTACGCATTGTTCACCCGCATGTCGCCCGGATCGCGCTTGAGCGCTTCGAGGTAGTACGGATCCGGCAGGAGCGTCGCATGCCGGTACTGCTCGAGGTGCTCGCCCGTCAGCAGCAGTTCCTCATTCGTCAGGATCTCCTCCGGAGCCTTCGCCGCCGGCGCGCTCTGCGCCTGCTCCGGGATCCCCTCTTCGAGCTTCTGATACGAGACCAGCTCGCGCTCTCCGTCCCGCACCGTAACCTTCAGATCCTCCTCGCGCGCACACGTCACCTCGAAGGTCTCCTCGAAGACCTCGGTCGGCGAGAGCGCACACGCCCGCGAGACGATCACGCCCTGCGGAGAACTCAGCTCCACGGTGGCGTGCTCGTGGCGCGCGGAAGCGTAGACCACGATGTGCACCTGCCATCGGCCAAGGTTGCCCGGATCGGCCGGGTTGCCCGGATTGCCAGGGGCGCCCGAAGCGGCCGGGTTGCCCGGATTGCCCGAGTCGCCCGGATTGGCCCGGGTGCCAGCGCCGTCCGGATTGCTCAGGTCGCCCGCGGACAGCGGTGTGCAGGTGAGATTCACCGCCGCGTCCACGGTCGCGTTCCGCACCTGGCCGACTCCCTTGTAGGGCATAAAATACTGGACAAATGTCTTCTCCTCAAACGGCTTAAGCCACGTAAAATCCGGCTGGTTATCCGTGTAGACGCCGCACATCAGCTCGATGTACGGCCCGTCCTCGTCGGTCAGGTTCCGGTCCCACGCGCGCCCGAAATCGCCGCAGCCCCAGGTCCACTGCTTCTTGCCCGGCGAGATATGATGATCCGCCACGTGCAGGAGCCCCGCGCCCACACCGTAGTCGTAGCCGCCGACAAAGTCATACGCCGACTTCTCCGCCATATAGCTGGTCGGCACGGGAATATTGCGGTAGCGCGAGATGTCGACGCCCTCGCTGTAGTCGTGCTTGTAGTACACGCCGCGCGCGATCGGGAAGCGCGAGACATCGCGTTTGCCGTGATCCATGACAAAGTGCACGTCCGCCGGGAAGATCGACTGCGTGTTGTCATTGACCGGCACCGCCGGGTTCGCCCACCAGAGAAACGTCTGCGGGAGATTCGTGCGGTTATAGAGCTGCCCGCGGATCTCGATGAACGCCTTCCCCGGGTACAGGGTAAATGACATGATCCCCTTCGTCCCGTACATCTGGTCTATGTCGTTGCACAAGAGCGTCACGCTGCCGTCCTCATGCGTCTCAGTCACATGATCCACCGGCAGAAATGTCGTCGGCCGGTGGTGCTGCGGCCAGTTGAACTCGATCCCGCCGGAGATCCACGGGCCCGTGAGCCCGACGAGCGCCGGCTTGATCACGTGGTTGTAGTAGACGAAATCATAGTTATTGGTCTTGTCCAGGGCGCGCTGGATCCGGCCGCCGAGCTCCGGCAGCACGCAGACTTTGAGGTACTCATTTTCGAGCCAGACCGCGTGCCAGACCTTATCGGTCTTCGTGAAACTGATCTCCTCGGTGTTCGGATACGGATAGATCCGCCCGCTCGAGCCCTGATACACCCGCTTCTCGATGAACATCGGGTTTTTGTCCGGGAGGCCCGGTTCGTAGGTGGGGATGACAAGATCTTCTTCCCAAATCTTTACGTCGCTCATACTGTTCTCCGTTGTGATTCTCCGCTGCAATCTTCGCCGCGTTTTTCCGGGCGGGCGGCACAGCCGCGGCCCGGTGCTGACAGGTCGTTTTCTTTCGCTTATAATGATGGCATCGGGCAGCTGCACAGCCGCCATACAGATTTGTAACTGTTCAGAACGCTTCGCGCAGCAGTTACACAAATTTTACCATTGAATTCCCGGCGGCGGTGCACATCGCCTGTGCCGCGGCCGCCACGGACGTGCGTCCGTGAAAGGCAGGTATGTCATGCATTCTTCAGAACGACATGTTACCCCGGATTCCGATTTCTACATTTACGAGCCGAGCCTCCTTGCGCGCGAGGTCTACCTGTACCCGCTCTCCGTCGGGCACTTCCGGTACACGGCGGGCTACCGCAACCAGCGCCGGAGCTTCGACTCCTTCGAGCTGTTCTACATCGAGAACGGCTCGGTCGAGCTGACCAACCACGGCCACACCGTGACGGCCGGCATCGGCGACTACGTGCTGCTCGACTGCTACGCGCCGCACAGCTATTTCAGTGCAAATGGGTGGGCCTGCTACTGGCTCCACTTCGACGGCCAGGTCGCCCGCGCCTTCTACCGCCGCATCCTCGAGGCCGGCAGTTCCTTCGTGTTCCGCCTCGACCAGTACTCGCCGGCCTTCATGCACCTGATGAATATCTACGAGCTCTTCCGGCGCTCGCGGCCGGTCAGCGAGGCGAACATCTCCTCGCAGATCACGTCGATCCTGGACACGCTCCTCGCCAGCGCGCCGCAGACGCAGAAGGATGTCTCCGTCCGCGAGGCCGTGGCCGGCGCCGTCGCCTACATCAACGAGAATTTCATGCACCCGGTCTCGCTCCGGGACCTGGCGCAGCACGCGTCGATCAGTCCGTTCTACTTCACCCGCCTGTTCCGACAGGAGACCGGCTACACGCCGCACCAGTATCTCATCAACACCCGGCTCTCCACGGCCCGCTTTCTGCTGCGCACGACCGACACCTCCGTAAAGGACATCGCGATCCGGACCGGGTGGGGTCGGAGAGCGCGTTCTGTACGGCCTTTAAGAAAACATCGGGACCACGCCGTCGCTGTACCGCGAAGGGACGCTGTATGACGAAGGAGACATGCCGGAGCCGAACGATACGGATGCCCCGCTGCCGCGCCGGCCGGCCGACTGAAAATGCGCCTTTGAGACACAAAGAGACTGTCGCTTAAGAGAACTCTCTTCAGCGGCAGTCTCTTTTGCTTGCGCGTTAGCAATGAGCCGAATGGACTCGCTTGCGTATCCATTTGGCGAATGCCGCGTCAATGGAGCAGAGCCTTTCTGCTCCATTACGTTAGCTTATGAAGCTGCAATCTGCCGTCACACGCTGTCACCGCCGCCGGACCGGCTGTCCGGTCACCGCGCGGGAGACAGGCCCGGTATATCCGTCAGGTCAGATCACTCGGCATCCTTGCCCATAACTTCCTTATAGGTCTCCGGCGTGACAACCGTTGCCGGAACGGCGGTCTCCATCACCGGCTCCTCACCGGCCAGAATCTGCTCGAGCACCTCGACGGAGCCCTCGCCGACCTGCAGGGACGAGAAGTACGCCGCGGCCTTCATGCAGGTGCCGTCCGCACCCTTCTCATTCCATTCATCCTTCGCCATGTAGCCGCCCAGGCCGACGACACAGGCATTCGCATCCAGACCGGCGCTCTCGAGTGCGCGGCAGGCACCGATCGTCCCCTCTTCGTTCGCGCCCGTCACCAGCCAGGTCGTGATCTGCGGGTTCGCCGTGAAGACAGCTGCCGCCGCGGTGTTGCCCTTATCGGTCGTGCCGTCATAGTCCGCCGTGAAGATGCGATCCTCCGGGAAGTCCGGGCAGAGCTCTTTCCACTTGTCCAGCTCACCTTCCGCACGCGGCACGCAGCTGGAAACCGTATCCATCGTCATGATCAGAAGGCCGGTGTCCTCCTTGTCCAGCAGCTCATTCTCGATCGCATAGTTCGCGATCCACTCGCCGTTGGCCGCGCCGATGTTGTAGGCGTCGATGCCGACCCACGGAGCGATCTTCTCGCCATTTACTTCGAGGGCGTCGTCAGCCGCCACGATCGGGATCCCCGCCTCTTCGCACTTGTCGATGACGGCCTGCGACAGCGTCTGGTCCGGGATGCAGGTGACGATACCGACCGCGTTGTTCGCGATGGCATTATCGATATCCTTCAGATATTCCTCGGCGCTCATCTTCGCATCGACGTAGATGAATTCACCGCCGTCCGCCTCGACCTTGGCCTTCGCTGCGTCGCCTTCATCGATGAACCACGTCTGGTCCCCCGCCTTGTAAATGCCATACACCGTGCCGCCCGCAAAGTCATAGCTGACCGCTTCTGCTTCCGTCTCCGCCGCGATCGCGCCCATGCCGAGTGCCATCGTTGCTGCCATCGTGAGTGCCAGAGCCTTCATTGCCTTTTTCATGTTCTTCCTCCTTGTTGATGATCTTTGGTTTTTGATCATTGGTTACGGATCTTTGGTTACTGTGGCTGTTGCTATTTTCGCGGGCCGCGGGGACCCGTTGAATACAATGGCTGCAGACCCCGGCGAGCCCGGTGAATCACATTTTCAAATTTGCAGCATGTCCGGTGCGCGGGCCGTCTCAGGCGTTCTTCATCGAGTCTGCCAGCAGCGCCTTCTGCCGTCTGGTCTCACGGATGTAGTCCGATGTCAGCGCGAACAGCAGCAGCGCGCCGCGGGCCACATACTGCCAGAACGTGTCGACATTGACCATGATGAGGCCGGTGTTGAAGGCCTGGATCAGGATGATGCCGAGCGCGGTCCCGAAGATGGAACCGACACCGCCGGCGAACGAGGTGCCGCCGAGGATGACCGCCGTGATGGCGTCAAACTCGAGGTTCACATTGGCGGCCGGCTGCCCGGAATTCATGCGGGCCGCGAAGAGCATGCCGCCCATCGCCGTGAGCATGCCGATCATGACAAAGCAGATCGTGACGATCTTCTTCGGATTCAGACCGGCCAGGCGCGCCGCCTCTGCGCTGCCGCCGATGGCGTAGACGCTGCGGCCGAACTTGGTCTTCGCGAGGACGAAGCCGAAGATCACCATGCAGATGATCATGACCCACACCGGGATCGGGAGACTGAAGATGCGCGTCGTTCCGAGCTTGTTGAATGTCTGGTTCGTGATCGCGACCGGCTTGCCGCCGCAGATGATGTACGCGAAGCCGCGGATGATCGTCTGCGAGACCAGCGTCGCGATGAAGGCCTCGATCTTGATCACATTGACCATCCACGAATTGAAGAGGCCGCAGAGCGCGCCCGCGCCGAGCGTGATGATCATGGCGACCGGGATCGGCAGGCCCTTGTTCAGCAGGATAGCCGCCAGCACGCCGCAGAACGCGGCGAGCGATCCCGGCGAGAGGTCATTTTGCAGACCGATGATCAGATAGGTGTGCCCGATGGCAACCATGCCGACCAGCGACGAGGCCACCAGGAGGTTGATCATGTTCTGCTTCGTCATGAAGTTCTTGTTGAGTGACGTGAACAGCACGAAGACCACGATGATCGCAACGATGAGCACCAGGCGGTCGCCGCCGATGATCTGAGTGAGTTTCTTCTTTTCCTTCATGTTCTCTCCAATCTGCCGTTTCTGCCGTATCTGCCGTGCTCCGGCGCCTTCGGCTCAGCAGCGCCGGCCGCCTCGTTTGCCATTTCTCCCCGGAATGGCCGCCGCGCCTTACGCTTCCATGCTCATCGCCAGCAGCTTGTCCTCCGTCGCCTCCGAGGCCGCGATCTCACCGGACTTGCGCAGGGAGCGCATGACGATGATGCGGTCACTCAGCCCGATCACCTCGGGCAGCTCCGACGAGACCAGGATGACGCCGAGTCCCTGCTTGGCGAAGCGGCAGATCATCTCGTAGAATTCACTCTTCGCGCCGACGTCGATGCCCTTGGTCGGCTCGTCGAGGATGAGCACCTTCGGATGCGTGGCCACGGCGCGGGCGACGATGCATTTCTGCTGATTGCCGCCGGACAGCTCCAGCACCTTCTTGTCGCGGGACGGGGTCTTGATGTTGAACTCCCGGATCCCCTCCTCGGCCATCGCCACTTCCTTCTTCGAATCGATCACGCCGAGCGCGTTCGAGTTCTGATCCAGCGAGGCGATGTCGATGTTGCCGGCGACGCTCAGGTTCCCGAGCAGACCCTGCAGCTTGCGGTCCTCCGGCACCAGCATAATGCCGTTATGCATCGCCTCCTTCGGGGAGCGGTTCTCGATCTTCTTCCCGTTCATCGTGATCGTCCCGCCCTTGCGCCTGTCGGCTCCGATGATGGCGCGCATCAGCTCGGTGCGTCCGGCGCCGACCAGGCCCGAGAAGCCGAGGATCTCGCCCTTGTGAAGCGTGAAGGAGACCGGCTTGACGTAATCGGAGGACACGTCCTCCACGCGCAGCAGCTCCTCCCCGATTTCCTTATTCTTATCGAGGGACGAATAGATGTCGCCGAGATCGCGGCCGACCATCTTCTTGATGAGCTCCGCGTCCGTGACCTCGTCCATCCGGTACACGCCGACATGCCGGCCGTCCTTGAAGATCGCGACCTTGTCCGTGATCTCGCGCAGCTCGCTCATGCGATGCGAGACATACAGGATGACCTTGCCCTGCGCGCGCAGCTTGCGGATGATCTCAAACAGACTGCTGATCTCCGCGTCGGACAGCGACGCCGTCGGCTCGTCGAAGGCGATGACCCGCAGGTTCTCGCGGCTGTACGCCTTCATGATCTCCACCATCTGCTGGTAGGCGATCGACAGGTTCTTGACCTTCTCCGACGCCCTGATCGGCAGCCCGAACTCATCGATGATCGCCTGCGCCATCTGGTTCGCCTTCGCGGTGTTGATCACACCGAGCCGGCTCGCCGGCATCCGGCCGAGATAGATATTCTCCGCCACGCTCAGCTCAAGCAAAATCTGCCGTTCCTGGTAAATGATGCTGACGCCTTCTTCGATGGCCTGATGCGGCGACTTGAAGTGTTTCTCCTCCCCGTCCAGCAGGTACGTCCCCGACGTCGGCTGATAGTCCCCGTTCAGCACCTTGAGCAAGGTCGACTTGCCCGCGCCATTTTCCCCGAGGAACGCGAGCACCTCGCCGCCCTCCGCCCGGAAGCTCACATCGTCGAGCGCCTTGACACCGGGGAAATATTTGGAGATATGTTGGAATTCCAGACTGGTTCCCATCCGGTCCCTCCTGTTGCCTGTCAGCTCCATGGCATTTCAAAAAATGTCAAAGGAGCGCACTCCTCCCACGCCGCATCCCGCCGCAGCTTACAGCAGCGGATTCCCGCGCAGTTCAAAGGGTTTTCTTTCATTTCCTGCGTCCAGAATAGCAAATCACCGTTGGGAAATCATTAGGCGATATTGCCTTTGTGTTTAAAAAAATTGCTCTGCCTGAAACCGCATACATTTTCGCCTCCGGGCCGCATCGTCGGGCTGAAAAAAGGCTCCCCGCCGATGCGGAGAGCCTTTCGTTATTTAATGGATTACAGCGTGTTCAGAAAGTCGGCGAAGTTCTTCGGCTCGAAGATGCCGTCGGCCAGCCCGTAGGCTACAGCCTCCTCCGCCGTGAAGAACTTGTCGGTCTTCGTGTCCTCCTCGATCTTCTCGACCGGCTGACCGGTGGCGTCGGCGAGGATCGTGCTCATGCGGCGCTTGATATCCGTCATCATTTCCCCGAGACGGATGGCGTCGGAGGTGGACGTCGGCTCCGTCCGCGTGTAGAGCGGCTCGTGGATCATCAGCCGGGACGACGGGAGCATGAAGCGCTTGCCCTTCGTGCCGGCCGCAAAGATCACCGCTCCCATGGACGCCGCCGTCCCGAGCGCCACGGTCCGCACGTCCGGCTCCACCAGGTTCATCACATCGCAGATGACCATCCCGGCCTCGATCGAGCCGCCGGGGCTCTGGATGAACAGGGTGATGTCCTCGGGTGAGCGACGTGAGGCGTCTATGAGCTGCACGGTCATACACCGCGCCGCTTCCTCATCGATCGGCCCGGCGAGGAAGAAAATGCGCTCCCCCGCCAGCTTGGCCTCGGTGCCGATCGTCTGCAGCGAGCCGCTGCTGTAAATGGATGTCAGTACATCGGTCTGTGTCATGGCATGTCCTCCTCATAATCTGGTGCCCCGGAAAAATGCAGGCAGCGCTCAGCGCACCTGCGCCTTCTCCTCCAGCAGGCGCCGGCTCTCACGGTACTGCGGCATGTCGTGCGTGCGGAAGCGCCCGGTGCGGCGGGCCAGGCCGACGGTCCAGACATAGACCGTACCTTCCCGCAGGCCGTAGGCTTCCCGCATGTCGGTTCCGGAGATCTCGGCGATGTAGTGGGCGGTCGTGATGTTCTTGGTGGGGTAAAATGCCTGGTACCTCATGCATGCGCGGATCGTGCCGGCCTGATTCTCGTAGACGGCATTCAGCTGGTCGAGGTCCTGGATCGCGATCAGGAAGCTGATATTCCGCGACCGGCAGTTCGCGATCGTCACACCGAAATCCGGCACCTTGATCCCGCTGCAGAAGTCATCGAGGATGAAGCGCACGTGCCGCGGCAGCTGCCCGCCGCTGTGCCGGTACTCCGTATCGGCGCATTCGATCAGCGCCTTTGTCACATCGCGGTAGAAGAGCTGGATCACCATGGCGAACTTGGAATCCGTATCCGAGTTGGCCACGAAGACGGCGATCTTTCGCTTCCCGATCTCCTCGAAACAGAGCGAGTTACGTTCCATCACCCGCATCAGTTCCTCCGAGGCATACTTTGTCAGCTCACTCTGCAGCTCGATGACGATGCTGCGGAATGTGTCACTGGCCGCTTTCCGGCTTGTCATATAGTCCTGCATGCCGCGATAGGACTTCCCCTGGGTCAGATGCTTCCAGATCAGGGCCAGCACGGGATCTGAGTAGGGCGCTTTCCGTTCGGCGGCCGCCGGGCGAATTCTGTCCACCGGCCGGATGAAGACATGTCGTAGCCGCCCTGCCTAGGTCTCCGACACAGCCGATCGGATCAGGCCATGCGCGCCGCCGTCCTGCCTGGTCCCCGGCGCGCCATCTCCGGGCGCTTCCGTCTCCGGCCCATGGAGCCGCCGCAGGACTTCAGCTCTCCGCTCTTCCTCCCGCTGCTCCTGCTCAATCTCTCTGCGGAGCGCCTCCACCGTGCCCGGCCCGTAATCGCACTCGTTATCGATGTCAACAGAGTCCAGCATCGCGCACAGGCGGCGGAAGCTCATCTGCTCCCCGTACTCATGGCAGCCGATCTCGATCAGCGCGACGAGCAGCTGCCGGGCCGTATGCACCCAGAACTCGTCGTTCGTCTTGCGGTCCTTCGGGAACAGCATCTGCGCAAGCGCCATGATGTCTTCGCGGGAACGGAGTGTTTCGAACGGATTATAGGTGAGATTTCCTTCAAAATGGATCAGGTCGAAGATCCGCACCTCATACCCGTTGGCCTCGAGATACGGCCCCAGCTGACTAGCTGAGCGCGTCCC
>Ga0065708_1014845_pt1 | contig 12449 bp, 10 predicted proteins | sample Hoacrofraction12_2_FD_59095 | JGI IMG/M metagenome (GOLD analysis project Ga0065708, IMG submission 59095) | Hoatzin crop microbial communities from Cojedes, Venezuela, sample from fiber fraction 12 v1 | ecosystem: Host-associated > Birds > Digestive system > Esophagus > Crop | place: Venezuela... | reverse complement strand
TTATGAACGATACTAAGAGAAAGGCTATACAGGTTATATGTGCTATCGTATTTATGCTTTGTATGATAGTGATAGGTTATGTAACCAACACAGGTAGGTGGACTAACAAGACCACAAAGGCAGCCGAAGTTACAGACGATACCATAGTTGCCGAGGTGGATACTACCGCCATAGAGGAAACTACGATCGAGGGAGATGTCACAACCGAGGAAGTAACTTCCGAAGAAGAAACTACCACCGAGGAAGAGGCTACTACCGAGGACGAAACCTTAACCGAGGAAGAAAATACAACCGAGGAGGTCATCTCCGATGATACAGACGACGAGAAATCAAAGGATAAGTCTAAGTCTAAGGAAAAGACCACGGAAAAGGCATAGGTGAAGACTGAGGCAACAACACAAGCGGTTGCAAAGACCGAAACTACTACTCAGACAAATAAGGAAACTACAACTGAGGCTACCACACAAGCAACTACTCAGGCGACGACACAGGCAATTTCAGTTGACCAAAGAAGAGTTTGCGTCTTTGAGGTCACAAAATGTGACCTCAAAGGAACGCGGAGGCAGAAGATATTTGCCATATGTTTTTACAGAGCCTGGTATATCAATGCTTTCGGCTGTCCTTCGCAGTGACGTCGCAATAGATGTCAGCGTAAAGATTATGAACGCCTTTGTGGAGATGCGGCGTTTTATGGCCAATAATGCCATGCTCTTTGAACGAATTGCCGATGTAGAGCTCAAGCAGCACGTCACACTTGCGTGAAGGGTGCTGCTTTTTTCTCTGTTCAAAGTCGGATATCCGACTCTGCTGAATAGACCGGGATTTGTGTAATCAGTTTAATTAAACCATGAGTTTAAGCGATTTAGTCACGGTGACGATATCGTTTATGATATAATGCTTTGTGGTGCATGTAGTTTAGTATAGGGTATTTCCCATAAGTCGTTGAAAACCATATTTTGACAATGTAACTACATTTCCCATAACTCGTTGAAGTATTTCCCATAACTGATTGAAAGACTAAACCTCTATATGCTACTATACTGTATCGTATGGAGGTTTATTTTTATGGATACCAGAAATTTGTTTGATATAGAACCACAGGAATTTATCTTGTTAGATTCGACCAAAATTGATGAGAAGAATATTCAGTATGAGTTAACAGACCGCTGTGAAGAAGAAAGGTGTCCTTTTTGCAATTCCACTAATCTATGGAAGTTCGGCACAAAAGAATTATTTATAAGAGATTTGCCGTCTTTTAACAGAAATGTGGGATTACATATTTTCTCTCAGAAATACAGATGTAAAGATTGTAAAAATATATGGACTCCATCTTATAAGTCAATAGATGTAATACACAGAATGACAAGACGGTTATGTGAGTATATACAGCAAGAGTCCGTAAACAAGCCTTTCTCAGTTCTTGAAAGAGAGTTAAGTATATCCGACTCTACGATAAAAAGAGTGTTTAGTGATTATGTAGGGCTATTAGAACAGCAAAGAGAACTTCACGCACCCAGAATACTCGGTATAGACGAAAATCACATTTCTCGTCAATATAGAGCTGTTTTTACGGACATTGAAAACAAACTAATCCTTGACTTAATTAAAGACCGCAAGAAAGAGTCTGTTATTAAGTGGTTAAAAGCTCTGCCGGACTATGACCGCATAGAGTGTGTTACTATGGATATGTGGAGCCCTTACAAAGATGCTGTATATGATGTCTTGGGTAACGACATCTATATCGTAGTAGATAAGTTCCACGTTATACAGCTTATAAACAACACACTTGAAACCATAAGGCGACGCTTAAATCAGACTTGTAATAAGGCACAACGTAAATATCTCAAAAACAGTAGATGGCTACTCTTATATAACTCTGAGGACTTAAATTATACTCAGTCTCTCGCCTTAAAAGAGTTATTTGCTCATTATCCTGTATTTGAAGAGCCTTATATGTTAAAAGAAGAGTTTAGAGATATATACCAATGTTCAAACCGTAAGTTTGCTGAAATATCCTATGACAAATGGTGTTCAAAAGCTATCGCTTATCCAGAGTTTCAAGACGCTATAAACACCATAAACAAGTGGTATAAAGAGATATTTAACTATTTCGACTTTCAATTTACAAATGCTGTTACAGAGGCCTCTAACCGCCTAATCAATGAAATAGCCCAAAGAGGCCGTGGTTATAGTTTTGATGCTCTCAGGGCAAAGGTACTTTACAACAATAGAGCTTGTACGAGTACAAAGTTTAGGCATGTTAAAACGCCAAGGAAAGATGCTTTTAGGATTGGCTTTGCTACCCCTTTTGATATGATGGGTGACACACAAATTTCTTTTGGCTATACTACAAAAAATGAGCTTATACACGGCTCTGGAACGAACATTGAGGTACTTAGACAAATGTTAGAAAACGAGGAACTTTGATGCTGAGATATTTCACAAAAAAGAATAATGAATACTTTGACAATAGAATTTACGTAGAATTTATGGATAACATTCAAGAGGAAAGACTATTTTTGCCTTGATAAAGGTAGAGAATGTGGTAAAATTAAAGTGTAAATAAATTTATCTGCCACAGGCAGTATGGCAGCAACTTAGGAGGAAATGTTAGAGAAACAATGTAATCTCCAAAACATTCGTATTCTGAGTGGAATTAGTTTTCAGAGAAAATTCCGCTCAGGAACTTTCTCTGATATGAAAGAGAAAGTGAGGTGCTTATGAACAAACAGGAGATTGAAGATGTATCTAAGAAAACGGGGATACCTATTAAACAACTTAATAGGTTGAACAAAGAGTTTTGGTATCATGGAACGACGAAAGAAAAATATGAAATACTCAAAGACCTTGGACCTATCGCTAATTACAACGAAGGGTATCCCACGGACTTTGGTGCAGGTTTCTATTTGATGGAGTCGTTTGATAGGGCAAAATCTTACATCATAGGGAATACTACAATTAACGGTGTAAATGATAGTGAGAAATGCATTATCAAGTATCGCCTTGATATTTGCGAATTGTTATTCAAAGGAAACGAACAATACACTTACAAAAATTTCCCTTCTTATAATGCCGAATTTGCTGAGTATATCTTAGATACGCGCATTAACATCATAAAAGGATTATACGATAGACCTTATGATGTTGTGTGGGGAGTGATGAGTGACAGCTATCCAGATGCGATTGTCGATGATTTAATTAACGGCAAAATAAGTCGAGAAGAAGCTATCTTGAAATTACAAAAAAGCACAAGTTCCAGACAGCTTTTTATCTCAAATCAAACCATCTGTAATATGCTTGTCGAAGAAGAAGTAACAGTTGTGAGAAAGGAGGAAAACTGATGGTTGAATACAGATATACATTAGAAGGCAGACTTGCGTATGCACTGTGTCGGTTTTCGTATGGAACGGTAAATCTTGAAAATGCCAAAGAAATCGCCAAGAAATATTTACCCATTTTAACCAACCATGATACCGCCTTAAAACACAAAAGCGTTGAGTCTTACGCAAGAGATATTCTTCGCTCATTATGATGTAGATAAAATATCTGCAAAACATGAAGAGGTAGTCGATTAGACTACCTCTTTTTTTTCATACATTTTTCAATCACTTATGGGAAATGCAAAATATGACCTATATTTCGTTTTTCAATCAGTTATGGGAAATACCCTTAGTATATTTATATGATGGGGGAAACTATCTGTGAAAATCACTTATAAGGGCAGATTCAGCTGGGATGATGGCGATGATGATTTTTTCATCATAGAAAATGAATATAATACTATCACGGAATGGCTGCAGGATTCAAATGTTCCGTTATATGAAATGACTCTTGATGAATATGCGGAGGACCTGCACAGGACGTACGAGGAGCAAAAGCTGCTTAATGACAAAGAAAGGGATCTTTATATTACTCCGGATAATTGGTATGAAATATATTTAAAAGAAAAAGATGCTAAGCTGCATCCGATGGAGGGTATACGAATGGGTAAAAATGAATTTTTTGTATCAAAAGTGATAAATGGTGACATAAATTGGGAACCGGGCGCAACCTTGAGGCAGATACCGTCAGGCGTATTCGGCACTGCCCGGGTTATTTCGGAATATACAAAGCTGGAACTGCTGTCAAAGATGGCTTCCGATAATGATACGAGAGGCTGTGAGAAGGAGAATATCAGTATTCCGAGTGACATGAAGGAGGACTGCGAAAAGTATGTGCGCGTGAGGGTGCCTTTTATCTCCGAAAACCCTTATGACTATATGGATGAGGAAAAGTGCAGGAATGCGGAGTCAGTAGCGTTTATACTCGGACCTGTCAATGGAAAATATCTGGAAGCAGGTCTAAGTGACAATGTCCAGGGTATGCCGATGATGGGGGGATATAACCTTCTCTTTGTTGCTGCCTACGTGCTTTACCTGAACCGTTTTGTCAGCAGCTATGAGTTTGAAGACCAGAGGAGCAAGCATAAGCAATGGACCTATATAAATGAGCAGCTGTTCGCTCCGGAGAGAAATGCCGCTATTCTTGATAAGACATTTCTGAGGTGTAACTGGTCGAGTGATGATTACAGAATGACGCGTGACTATGTTGAAGAAGGAAATGAAATCATAATGCCGGATACTGACTATGGCGACATAGAGCACAGGACGGAGCCGGTAAAGGTATATGTTCACGACACATCAAAGGAAAGTCGCTTCTCATACAATCAGACATTTCCTTCGGTTAAGGAGGTGGTGCTGGGAACACCTTTGGAGATCCTCGCGGGTATTGATGACTGCACGACCTTTGCGGAGGACAAGGTTCACTACGCCATTATATATGACATACTGAACAAGGCAGGTGCAGGTCAGAGACTTTACGATACGGTATATACAAACACCAAAGCAGGATACGATAAGTATGATAAGAAGGCAAAGACGGAAAGGATAAAACGCAGAAGATTCAGTCAGATTAGCAAAGAAGAGCTTATGCAGAGTGTTGAAAAGCAGTTTGTACAGCCCGGCGACCTCTGGATGCTGAAGGATAACCGGATTGAGGGACTGCGTGGATTTGTGACAGCGGAAACGGCGGACATGGCTGCTGATGCTGCATACCCTCTGATGGAGCTTCTAAGGCGCAAGAAGGACGACCCCTTCTCGAGGGTAGTGGAACTGGAATACGTAAATTCGTTGTATGACAACCGCACACGTAACGGAAACTGGGCAAAGGTCGGTGTCCAGGGCAGTGACCGCTATCTTAAGCTTCTGGGCGATACACAGACATGCTTCTATGATGAATATGTCTTCGAGAACCAGAATCTGTATATTCTTCCTGTAGGTGCCATCAATGGTGAGAATGTATATGAAGATGCCACGGTTCAGGATGTGGAGACCATAGTAAATGCCATGGAGGCTTACGGTGATAACCTGTCTGTGCTCATAATAGGAAAAGAAAGCGATATACTGAATCTTATAAAGGGAAGCGAAAAGATAAAGTACTACTTTACGGACGGTATATTTGAGGTCGTAAAGACAAAGCAGGATAATCTGTACCGTGAGATTCTGAGCAGACTTCCGGCCGAGAAGCAGAGGGATCCGAAGTTCAGAAAGGAACTCAGGGAATATGTCAGGAAGACTCTGAATGAGGAGAGAATGGATGCTGATTTGTTCACACGCAGTCTTCTCCGTAACATGGATGTTGCTGCCCTTACCGGAAAGGAGAGCGGATTTAAGCTTGAGCAGCCTGTAAAGGATACGACAGCGGCAGAAGAGCTGAATTCTCTTATAGGACTTAAGAGCTTCAAAAAAGAGCTGCGTGAATACCGTGCTTCACTTGAATTTCAAGGAAACCGGACCATTAAACAGAAACGCAGCGGTAAGAACTATCACATGATATTTATGGGCGAACCCGGTACCGGAAAAACAAAATGCGGTAGAATCATGGCGAAGGTACTGTATGAGGTCGGAGTTCTTCCCACCAAAAAGATACTTGAAATTGGCGGTAATGATTTAACAACCCCATACGCAGTAGAAAAGTATGTAAAGGAAGCAATGGGAGGAGTACTTTTCATCGATGAAGCCTATACCTTAGCCTATTCATTTGGGGCTTACGATATTGTGACCGAGCTCATACGCCAGATGGAAAATCACAGGGATGAGGTCGTTGTAATCCTCTGTGGATATGAAAAAGGAATGAAGGACCTTATAAGCATAAATGAAGGCTTCTTCTCCAGAATAGGTAAGACCTTCCACTTCGAGAACTATACGCCGGAGGAGCTTCTGGAGATATTCAAGCTGAAGGCAAAAACCGACGGAATCAGTGTATCGAAGGAGGCAGAGGGACCTCTTATAGAGGTCATGTCCGGTTACTCCTATACCCCGAATTTCGGAAACGGAAGATTTGCGGAGAAGCTGCTTGTATACGCTGAGGACAAGCATGCAATCCGAATCAAAAAGGAAAAGGTAAAAAAGGATGATCCGCTTTACTATACACTCCTTGAGCAGGATATACCGTCCATGAACGAGCTGGTGTCTCGGGAACCGAATCTGAAGCTTAATATGGATGTGAATGACACGAGGAGCGGTGAAGAGATACTCACTTCCCTCATAGGACTCTCAAATGTTAAGCAGGAGGTAAGTAATTTCAAGGCATACGCTGCATTTACGCGTGCAGGCATAGACAAGGAAGCGAGAAAGACCATGAACTTCCATATGGCCTTCCTTGGAAATCCCGGTACCGATAAGACAGAGGTCGCGCGGGCTATGGCCAGGATTCTCCATGAAACGGGTGTGCTTCCGACAGCAAGATTTACAGAACTCAACGGTGCAGGTCTCGGTAGACCTGATATCATTTCGGAAATGGCAAAAACGGCGAGGGGCGGAGTGCTGTTCATAGATGAGGCATACTCCATAAAATCTCCGGAGGTTGTAACAGCTCTCATCACAGAAATGGAGAATAACCGTGACTGTCTTGTTGTTATTATGGCAGGGTATGAGGAGGAAATGAAACAGTTCTTCAAGATAAACCCGGGATTTTCATCAAGGGTGAGATATACCTTCCATTTTGAGGATTACAAGCCTGAGGAACTCACGGAGATATTTAAAATCAAGGCAAAAAAGCATGGACTTACACTGGACAAGGGCGGCGAAGAGGCAGTGCTTGGAGTAATGTCAGGCTACTCCTATACTCCTAACTTCGGAAACGGTCGTTTTGCCGAAACACTTGTACAGTATGCCGAGATGAAGCATGCGACACGTATGGTTGATGAAGGAAAAGGACCAAGACATAGGGGATATAAGGTGCTGAGCAGAGAGGATATTCCGTCTGTGCCTGAGGTCATGGAAAAGGAGACGAACAGGAGGGTAAATAAGAAGCTTGACAAATTCAAAACCTCTGAAGAACTCATTTCCGATCTTGTAGGACTCGAACAGCTGAAAAAAGAAATCGAAGATTTCCGCGCATATGCAAAATTCGCAGGGAATATCAAAAACGGCTCTGTGAGGGAGAGTACGAACTTCCATATGGCATTCCTTGGTAATCCGGGTACCGGCAAGACCGAGGTTGCCAGAATTATGGCGAAGATACTTCACGAAGCAGGCATCCTGCCCACGGAAGGATTTAGAGAGGTGAGCAGAGTTGATATGGTTGCGGGGTATGTAGGGCAGACTGCACAGAAGGTTAAGAAATGTGTTCAGGAGGCAATGGGCGGACTGCTTTTCATAGATGAGGCGTATTCTATCTGCCGTTCGGAGCAGGATGACTTCGGGCAGGAGGCTGTTGATACACTTATAAAGGAAATGGAGGATAACAAGGACAAGCTTGTAGTTATATTTGCAGGATACGAGAAGGAAATGGCTTCCTTCTTTAAGAGTAACTCCGGTCTGAGCTCCAGGATTGGATACACCTTCCGCTTCGAGAATTATACAGCTCAGGAGCTTACAGAGATATACAGGCTTAGGGCAGCCGAGAAAGGACTTACAGTAAGCTCCGAGGCTGAGGAGAGAATTCTTGCCATTATGGAGAAGTTCCGCAGCTTTCCGAACTTTGGAAACGGGCGCTTCGCGGGAAATGTCATGACGTATACGTTGACGAATCATGCAAAGAGGGTTGTTGATCTCGAAGGGACTCCGGATTATATGGTAATCACGGCTGAGGATGTGCCTTCCGTTTCGGAAATCATAGAAAAGAATCCGGAGAAGAACAGCATGTGGGATCCGTCAAAGGTAAGTGAGGAAAGCATAAAGCTGACTGCCTACCACGAGGCAGGCCATGCGATATGCAGTCGTGCTCTCTGCGGTTCAAACAGTATGAAGAGTATATCCGTAGTGGGTGAGGTTAACGGCACGGCGGGCGCGGTATCAGTAAATACGGCTGAACTCGGTGCAAAGGGTCTGCTCAATACTCCCTTCATGTTCGGAATGCTTGTCACCTTCTTCGGAGGAAAGTGTGCCGAGGAAGAGGTATATGGTTCACATACTACAGGCTGTGTGAGTGACATAGCGGGTGCGAAGTCATTTGCCTCGGATATGGTGAGCAAATATGCTATGCCATATATGGCAACGGATGAGGATGCGCTGGTGAAGGAGTTGATAAGCAAGGCTGACCTTAAGGCTCAGGAGCTCCTCTCCGCAAACCGTGGGGTGCTTGACCGGCTGGCAGCAATTCTCTTCGAGAAGAAGTCACTGAAGGAGGAAGAAATAGATGACTTCTTCGCTGGCGAGGTGCTTGAAAAGGCTGACAACCCTTACGGACAGCTGCCGGATTTCATGCTATAGGTGACGCATGTTCCGTTATGGATTAAAATGACACTCAGAACGTAATATTGTTGTAAGAAACAGATTAAAGCTATAAGGAAAGTGATGCCGTGAAGAAACATACAGAAGGTGAAATCGTAGATATCAGAGTGACAGGCAGCAGGACTTCCGCCCATGATAATCATTTGCAGGGGAATATGCTCAGCGAAACCGATGAGAGGGATGAGATATACACCCTGGTATACTGTGTAGACGGAAAACCCTACAGGGTGGAGGACAAGCTGCCTTACGGATTAAAGGATAAGTACTTTGAATATACAAGACCGACCCAGCCGGTGGATATAGTGTATGATGACAGACATCCGGAAAAGGGCAGGCTGTATATGCCGCACAAGATAGTAAAACGAAGGTATGCGATTGGTATAGCGGTGGCAGGTATCGCATCGGTGTTTGCCATAGCCTTACTCATATATATCATGACAGCTCTCCGCTCGACATGAAAGCATATATGATTTAATAATTACCGAAGTGATGGTAGAATGAGTACTATCGTTGTGATACGAGAGGTATGGAAAATGAAGGGTTACAGGGAGTTCCCCGTGGTACGGGGGATAGCGTATCTCAGCCTTACTGCAGCTATGAATGCAGTGTGGCTGGGTGGACTCAGGGCAGAGTCAGATGCGACGTGGACAGGTAGTAAATTATATGTTCCAATCGCAGCTTTACTGTATCTTATGGCGTATATACTGCCGGACGTTTCTGCGACAGGTATACCAACGAAAAGGTTAAAGAGATGCTATGCCGGAAGTGTTATGCTGAGAGGCTTTCTCGTGTCGACGGCAGTGTCCGTGATGATATACATTTTGATGCTGATATCAGGGGACAGGACCAGGAAGGAAATGATAGTCGCTGCGGTGGTTATCTTCCTCGGCGAGCTGATATACTTCTGGACGGGAATTATCATGGTGTATCTGACCTCCGTACAGCTCGGCATAGATAAGCGGGTAATCGGACTCCTGTGCGGAATGATACCCGTGGCGCATCTTGGCGCACTTTCGATGATAACAAGGACCACTCTGAGAGAGGTGAGGGATGAATCCTGTAAGCACTGGATAGACGAGGAGAGAAAGGCGGACAGGATATGTGCGACAAGGTATCCGGTGATTATGGTGCACGGCGTGTTCTTCCGTGACTTCGAGCATCTTAACTACTGGGGACGTGTTCCTGCAGAGCTGGAGAAGAACGGCGCGGTCGTGTACTACGGCGGCCAGCAGTCTGCTGCGTCTGTGGCACGGTGCGGAGCAGAACTGGCTGAGACGATAAGGAAGGTTCTGAAGGAGACGGGCGCTGACAAGGTAAATGTAATCGCTCACAGCAAGGGTGGTCTGGACAGCCGCTATGCAGTGGCGCAGTGCGGTATGGCACCGTATGTAGCGTCGCTTACAACGATAAATACACCTCACAGGGGATGCGAATTTGCGGATTATCTGCTGTCGAAGGCACCGGCCGGCTTTAAGGATAAGGTTGCGGCTGCATATAATAAGGCGTCTGCTGCACTCGGGGATCAGTCTCCGGACTTCATAGAGGCGGTGACCGACCTCACGGCATCTCGGTGCAGTGAGATAAACGGTCTGCTGAATGATGACAGCTTCTATGAGGATGCCGGCGGAGACATATACAGAAGAAGCTACGGCTCGAAGCTAAATAAGGCAACGAGCGGCAAGTTTCCGCTTAACTTCAGCTTCCATCTTGTTAAGTACTTTGACGGTGCAAATGACGGACTGGTCGGAGAGAAGTCATTTGTGTGGGGAAGGAACTTCACATTTCTGACGAATGATGGTAAGCGTGGTATCTCGCACGCTGATATGATAGACCTGAACAGAGAGAATATAGAGGGCTTTGATATCCGTGAGTTCTACGTGCAGCTGCTGCACGAGCTGAAGGAGCGGGGGCTGTGATCAGACGGAACAGTTGGCAGTGATTGTAAGTAAACCGCAGTAACGTGATATAGTTAAGACCACATTGTCGAATTAAATCGATGATGTGGTCTTAATTTGAACCGACACGAGCAAGTGGCGAAGCGGATTGCGAGTGTCCGTTTTAAATTCTCCTTGACAATCTGTGACAATATGATATCATTCTGATATCAAACTGAGTAACGCATTCATAAAGGAGAATGAAGGATGGAAGAAAAAATATTAACAAATAAGAAGCATGGTATGGCGGCACTGTTTATCACGCTGCTTGAGTATATCGTAGGAATATGCGTGCTTATTCTTGCAATTACGCTGCATGATAAGAATCCTGAATCACCGATAACGGTAGCAGTTATAGTAGTTGGTGTAATCTGGATACTGATAGGCTGGATTCCTTTCATAGGTCTTAAGTCACTTAAGCCTCAGGAGGCACTTGTGCTGACACTATTCGGTGACTACTATGGTACGCTGAAGGGACCGGGTTTCTTCTTCGTAAACCCTTTTTGCTCAAGCTTCAACCCTGCAGCAGCAACTAAGCTCGGTCAGAGCGGAGATGTAGAGGGCAGCAGCAAGCTGGTGATAGCATCACCGCAGACAGGGGCAGCTACTACACAGGAGGCTGCAGGCAACAAGATTTCTCTCAAGATTATGACACTGAACAACGCAAAGCAGAAGGTCAACGATGTCCTGGGTAACCCTATCGAAATCGGTGTGGCTGTTATGTGGCAGGTAAATGATACGGCAAAGGCTGTATTTGCAGTTGATAACTACAAGGAATATCTGTCACTGCAGGTTGACAGTGCAGTCCGCGATATCGTAAGAATATATCCGTACGATGTGTCCCCGAACGTTGACACAACCGGCGACGGACAGGCGGATGACGGCAGCCTCAGGGGCTCGAGCACAGTTGTAGCTGACAGAATCAAGGCACAGATCCAGGAGAAGGTCGACGAGGCCGGACTTGAGATACTCGATGCCAGAATCACATACCTTGCGTATGCACCGGAGATTGCAGCGGCTATGCTTCAGAGGCAGCAGGCATCCGCAATAATTGATGCCCGTAAGATGATAGTCGACGGTGCTGTCGGGATGGTCGAGATGGCGCTTGAGAGTCTCAGCAGCAAGCAGGTTGTAGAACTTGATGAGGAGAGGAAAGCCGCTATGGTATCAAACCTACTGGTAGTGCTCTGCGGCAACAAGGATGCACAGCCGATAGTAAACTCAGGCAGTCTGTACTAAGATTATTTTGAGACAGGATAAGGACACTGCGGCAGTGGATGTACCGGGATATGAAGTGACAGGCACTTTACGGGACAGAACAAGGGCTGCTTGTTCTTAAGGAATTATACGAAGACGTGAGGCATGATGTATGGCAGATAAGACAGAAAAGAAGCAGGTACCGCTCAGACTCAGTGCTAAGCTGTACGATGCCATAGCCGCATGGGCTGAGGATGACTTCAGATCCGTGAACGGACAGATTGAGTATCTGCTGACAGAGTGCGTGAAGCAGCGTAAGAAGGATGGCAAGTATGTATCTGAGCACCTCGACGAGCCGCCCGAACTGGATATTAAATAGTGAGGAAATAAGTGGTTGACAGTAGGACCGTCGCATAACTGCAGCGGTCTTACCTATTGTGTTTGTTTGAAATAATTGAAACTGAAACTGTGAATTGATATTATAGAGGTGTCGGCATCGTGCCGGCACCTTAAGTTTGTTTGCGTACACCTTTGGAAAGATGTT
>Ga0065708_1040261_pt1 | contig 12476 bp, 9 predicted proteins | sample Hoacrofraction12_2_FD_59095 | JGI IMG/M metagenome (GOLD analysis project Ga0065708, IMG submission 59095) | Hoatzin crop microbial communities from Cojedes, Venezuela, sample from fiber fraction 12 v1 | ecosystem: Host-associated > Birds > Digestive system > Esophagus > Crop | place: Venezuela... | reverse complement strand
ATAAAAATAGACAAAGAATTAAAAAAAATATAAAAATAGATGAATAAAAAAAATAAAAATAATTTAAAAAAATTTTAAATAAAAAAAAACAAGAAAATAGAATTATTTTCTATTTTCTAAATCTTCAATTACTTTTTTAGCAACATACTCACCAGATAAAAGCATGCCTCCAAAAATAGGACCCATACGTTGAGAACCATGTACAGCATTAGCAGCCATACCTGTAACATATAATCCAGGATAAACTTCAGTTACATTATCTAAAATTTTACCTTCAGCACGGTCTGCCCACATTGATTTTTCACCCATAATTTTGCCAGTAGCTGTATTTAACTTCTCTTCCATCTTATTCTCAACAATTTTAGTAATTTCAGTAGGATGCCCTGTTGCATCAATAACCGCTTTAGCTCTAACAGTTAAAGGATCAATATGTAAACCAGACATTTCAACAGAACTCCAATTCAAAACAATACCATTGATTCCATCTTCCCTGACCATTAAATCTTCAATAGACATTAAATTAAATATCTTAAGACCTGCTTGAGTAGCTTTAGAACATAAAGTAGAAGTACATTCAATTGAGTCAACTGTATAATAATTATCTTGGAAAAGCTTAGATCTAATTCCAAATTCATCAAGAATTCTTTTCCCTTCTTCTTGAACAACAACTTTATTAAACATCATACCACCACCCCACATACCGCCACCTATACTAAGTTTTCTTTCAAATAAAGCCACTTTATAACCTGCTTTTGCAAGATAATAACCTGCAGTTACTCCAGATGGCCCACCACCACCAATAGCAACATCCATATCAGTATAATCTAAAAAATCATCCATATATTCTTGTATAATCGCCTTTGAAACAATAATATCATCTAATTTTTTCAAAATAAACACCTCATAAAGTTTTTTTAAATTAATTTATCAATCTTCCATTAATAAATTAATTCACTATTAATAATATGATTAAAATAATATTTAATAATTATTATTATCAAAAAAGATTATCAAATAAAAAAAGATTAGTCCAAAAAGAAATAGGAAAAATGAATAATAAAAACAAAAAATAGATAAAAAAACTAGAAATAAACAATACAAAACAGAAAAATAAATAAAAAACTAAAAATAAAGAATACAAAAACAATCAATGAAATTTACGTTCCTTTTTAAGTTTTTCATAGTGATTTGAGTCACGATATTTGAAAATTTTTGCAGGGTGGCCTCCAGCTATTGCATATTTGGGAATACTAGATGTAACAACAGATCCTGCTTGAATAATAGCTCCTTCACCAATAGTGATTCCTGGAAGAATTATTACACGGTTTCCTAACCATACATTATCTTCAATGGTGATGTCTTTAGAGATTACGGTCTTATCATAAGGGATTGCATCACCTTCATAATTGTGACTGTCTGTAATCATCATACATTCAATTCCAGAGTGGAAATTGTTACCAATAGTGATTTTACCTGTGCCTTGGATTTTCATACCATTAAAATTAACGTTATTTGCAAGGATAGTGTTTGGAGTAACATAAGAATAATTGTTAACAGTTAAATTATCTCCAAAAGATTTAGCTACTTTTTTTACTTTGTAGGTATAGTATTTTCTTTTTATATTTTGAAAAAAATTTAGTAATTTTGAAATCATGAAAATCCTCTTAATTAAAAAAAATAATAAGATTATTAAAAATTTAATTAAATAGAAAAATTATTAAAAATTTAATTAAATAGAAAAATTATTAAAAATTTAATTAAATAGAGCAGTCCACAGGAATTATTAAAAATTTAATTAAATAGAGCAGTCCGCAGAGTAAAGGGATAATAATTTAGAAATTTTAGCAATGGTTAAATTATCTAAACGTCTTCTACCATAAATCATTTTGTTAAAAAGTTCGTCCATGAATAAATCTTCATTAGTTAAGATAACATTCAATACAGCAATATTATTGTTTATGAAACCAAGTAGAGGTTCAATATAAATACCACTAAGGCCATTTCGATCAAGGAAAATAGCTAAATCTTCACTTAATTCAAGAGCTTTGTGTTTTATAGCGCTGTTATCCAGGAAGTGGATTTCCTCATTGCCAAATTGGAAACGGGTTTGGTTGTCTTCGTAACCGTCTTGAAGTTCAAGAGTGTTTTTCTTATCGATATAATCTTGGATTGAAGCAGATTCATTTACTAATCCTTCGGTTTCAGAGTCGGATTTCATTTTATCTTTGTGTTCTTTAGCATTGTATCTTTTAGACAAAATAGTAAAAACACCAGTAGGACCAACAACTACATGATTTATGATATCAGCAGATCCCGGTGGTTGAACTGCATAAAATACCTCAAAATCAGGAGGTAAAGTTAATAATTTTTCACGAATTATTCTGCCACGAGCTCTGTAGTCTTCGAAACGGTATCTTTGATAGAAACCTAAAGCTAAAATGATTATTCCAACGAATATTAAAATTAGAACATATAAAGAGTTTAGGACAAAGAAATAATAAGCAAGACCAACAACAAAGAGGAATAAACCAATTAAAATATAAATATCCGCATAGGATTTTTTAGGCTCATATACATTAGGGGAAGAATTCATCATTTCAATAGTATCTTGAGAAACTAAACTGTTAGATTCATCAGAATTACCATTTTTATGTCTGACAGCATCATTACCTTTTTTAATTAGGCGAACAACAGAGTTATCCCCATACAATTCAATGTCTAAGCTGTTTAAAAATTCATCTTTTAAAATATCTTTTAAGGCTTCATAATATTTATAACGAGCTAATTTATACTCTTCATATTCTTCAGTGCTATTAAAAACCATTTCATTTTTGTTTCTTTCAAATCTAAGTCTATCTTCTTCAGATAAAAATTGTCTAGAAAGATTTTTAGGACCACTAGCTAAAACATCATCAGGAATATCTGTAACTTCCACCAAATCAGATTCATTACCTGATTGTACTTCAGAAACAGAATTAAAATTAGGATTATATTCAAAACCAGAACTTCTTGTAGAGTTACTATGATTATTTCTACCTTCTGCATGAATAGGGATAATCTCATCAACACCAGAATATCCTTCAGCATGAGCAGGAATAATCTCATCAACACCAAAATATTCTTCAGGAGCAGAAATAGTTTCATCAGAACTTAATCTTGAAGAATCTTCAACAACATAAACTCCTTCTTGATTAACATAAGCTTTAGGTTCATTATATTGAGATTCATCATAATCTTCAGGAACAACAAGAACACCTTCTTGATTTAAATATGGGACTTTGTGTTCTTGATAATTCTGAGAGCCATCATAATCATCATTAGAAGAATAATTTTGAGAATCTTCTAAATTAGATGAAATAGAACTTGTTTCATTACTTTCATAAGAAGATTCTGCATGAACTGGAATAATCTCATCATCATTTAGATTTTTCTCAGCATGAACTGGAATAATTTCATCTTGAACATTGCTATCTCTTTCTCCATACATTGCATGTTCCGGAATAATTTCATCTTCAAAGCCATAAACATTATTAGAATAGTAATCCCTATCAGAATCAGATACATAATCCAATGGACCTTCACAACTTACACATTCAAAATCATCAATATTATCATCTTTATCTAAATTAAACTTCAAACCGCAGTTTTTACAATAGACAAGAACAGAATTAGAATCTACTTCATAATTATAAAAATCATCAGATTCTCCACTAGGAAAACTCTCTAATTCTTTTAAACTTCCAGTACAAACAGAACATTCAAATGCATTAATATCCTCAGTATCATTTAATTGATACTTAGCACCACAGTTCTGACATACGACAACTTTCATCTTACTCCCTACTTATTATCAGTTAAGTTATAATCCCACTATAATAATTTTATTAAAGATTATACTAAAAAACAATATTGTTATTATATTTAAATCTCATTTAATTTAAATATTATGTATTTTTAATTAAAAAAATGAAAAAAATGCCTAATTATAAAAAATATAAAATTAAATATACATCTATTAAAAAAATTAATTGAAAAAAAGTAGTAATTAAAATTAATCTAGAAAAAAATAGTATTCAAATATAAAATATGATAAAAAATAAAAGAAATAAAGAAATAAAGAAAATAAAGAAAATAAATAAAATAAATAAAATAAATAAAATAAGGAAATAAAAAAATCACACAAAAGAATAATGCTCAAAAATATAAAAAACAAGAAAAAATACTCCAAAGAATAACACCAAAATATAAAAATCCAGAAGAATACTCAAAAGAATAACACGAAAATATAAATACAGAAGATTATTTGATAATATCCTCATAAATAGCTAAAATCTGATTATTAATCATATCCCAATTGTATTTATCTTTAATTAATTGTTTTCCATTGTCGGAAAATGTTTTTTGTAGAGATTTATCATTTAAGATAGAAAGAATAGCAGTTTTAAGGGATTTGGGATTATCTTCACATGCAAGACCTACAGTATTATCAACCCAATCCCAGATATGATTGTTTTTAGTTAAGACTAAGGGTTTTCCACAAGCCATAGCTTCAAGACCACTTGTAGTAAAAGATTCATATTTTGAAGGCATGACAAATAAATCACAATCAACTAAAGCTTCCTGTTTTTCTTCTTTGTATAATGGACCAGTAATGATTACATCAGTATCAAGAGAGAGGTCTTTTATTTTTTGATTAATAACAGATAAATAACCATCATCAGGACCAATAATAGCTAATTTATAATTATTAGAACTACTATCATCACCATTATCATGAATTAATTGATTAAAAGATTCTATCAATAAATCCAAACCTTTTATTTCGTGAATTCTGCCTATAAAAATAATTAAATTATCCTCAGGATTTATATTGAATTTTGATCGGAACTTGCCTTCTTCCGGAAGATCGGCATATTCTTCGAGATTTATTCCTAGAGGAACTATTTTAATTTTTTCCTCATCAACACCCATTTTTAAATACTGTTCCTTTTCGATTTCAGTCAGTGCAAATACACAAGAAGCATTGTGTAATATTTTAAAACCAAAAATTTTATCAAAAAGATTTTTTAAACCTTGTTTTTGAAAAAAAGGCAAAACAGAACCGTGTGCCTGGACAATATAAGGAATATTATATTTTCTTGCAAAATAAGTTACTATAATTGCTAAAGTTTGTCTATGCTCGTGAATATGGATTACATCAAAGTTTCCGATATATTTTTTAATTTTAAAAAAAGCCATAGGAGGAGTATCCAACATAGTAGCTAATTTAAAACGATTGGACATATTTTTAAAATAATCTACTTTAATTCCATCAACATTTACATCATATCGATTCTTAAACTTCAATCTTTCTTTACAAGAATCTGAAGTAATTACTTTAACATTGTTATTACTAACTTGTTTTTGAGCTATTTGATAACTAGCATTAACTACTCCACCTGCAGATAAACAGGGATAGAAAAAATGAGCTACATGTAAAATATTCATATAAATTCACCAGAATAAATAATAAATAATGAAGAATAGACAATAACTAATAAAAAATAATAAGAAATAATAAGAAACAATAAGCAAATAATAAGCAAATAATAAGCAAACAATAAGCAAATAATAAGCAAATAATAAGCAAATAACAAAAATATCCGATTAATATTATAAATAATAAAAATACCCAATTAATATTAAATATGTTTATATAAATATAAATCGTTTTCCCTATGAATTTGAGTGTAGTTTTTTAAATCAAAGGGATTATTAGAGATAAAATATGTTATATTACTAGATTCCAGATAATCTATTTTCTCATCAATTAATGGAATTGTATTCATCTTAAGTAACCAATCATAAAATCTTGAATTATAAACAGCAACTTGTTTTGAAGAATAATTTGAATCATAATTTATTAAGTAATCAGCGATAAGTTGAGGAGATTTTATTGAAATATTATCATCTACCATGCTTGTAAATGAGAATGCAGAGATTATACACAGTATTATTAAAAATATTGAGATTACTGAGATAATATTCAAACTTGAAAATCTGTTTTTTATAGTTTTAGTTTTATCCGAACTCCCATTATCAAAAACAATATTATCGTCACTTATAGAACCATTTACTTCTTTTTTAATAGATTTTACATCTCCATAAGAAATAAAGTTATTTAAAAATAATGAAACATATTCTAAAGACAGAATAACAAAATAGACAAATGCAGGAAGAGCAGTGATAATATATCTATTTACTTTAATCCCAATGAAAGTGAAGAATGAGAAATACATTAAAAACCATAAAGAAAACATTAAAAAAATATGGAAATTGAATGAATTAAACTTGGAATTTTCAAAGGCATATTCATATTTATTTTTAAATAAACTACTTAGAATAAGTCCACAAATCAATAAAAAAGATATTGAGATAATAGAATTTAATTTAAAACTTAAAACAGACAAGATCAGTGAAATTACTAATAAAATAAATAAGAGTTTATTATTGAATATTTTTTTAGAATTTTCATATAAATTAAATTTCCCATCATTAGACATGTTGAATTTATGATTATCTACACATAAATTATGCAAATTACGGAACAGTAAGAGAATACCAAAAATTAAAATAAATAAAATCACATAAGATAAAAAACCAATTCCTTCCAAAACAGGAATATTACTGTTGAAAATTACCTGTTGAGCAAAAAGGAATGATAAAAAATTATTAATATAAAAAAATGTATCTGTAGTATAAGCATTATCTGAAACATCACCTTTTGAACCGGAAATAGCATCAGAACTTTGAGATAAAAAGGTTAAATCAGAACCGGAATTATTAATTGAAAAGACAATAAATGCAAGAAGAACAATAGCTAAAAGAATACCTGAAATCATATGTTTAAACTCCTCACTCCTAAAATAGGATTTAACATTACTTTTAAATTCCATTTTATTAAAAAATAACAAGTCAGCAGAATGAAATAGATTCTTATTAAATAAATAATATACAATAATCAATGGGAGAATAAAACCTACAGTATAACGAGTGAAAAACCCTACAACAAACAGAGGAATAGCTAAAATATAGAATTTAGAGTTTTTATTAACTGCAATTATTGTAAAAATCACAACCCAAATGGATATTGAAACTGCAGGTATATCCAAAGTTCCATTAGCAAGCCATAATAAATTTAGAGAAAAACTTGAAAATAAAATAGAACCGGTTAATGCAAGAATAGGTACAAATCTGATTTTTAAAATTACATACATCCCTATAAAACCGAAAATTGCGAAAATACCCGTTACAAAAAATATAGCTCTTTGATCAAACATCCCTAATCTGAATAAAATAGAAGTTAAAAAACAGATTACCGGAGATAAAAACATTGTAGAATTGTAACCTAAATTAATTCCGTAATAATTTAAAGAATTTAAAAGATATACAAAAACATCCGAACAGTATATTCCCAAATTAATATTAAAATCAATAATATAAGCAATTAAACAAATACTAAAAACTAATAAAACAAGAAGATATGGAATGTCCGCAGAACCCATATTCAAATCTTTAAAAAAATTAATGGCACTTTTTTTAATATTCATAAAATCACTTAAATCATAAAAAACAGAAAAAATCAATATATAACTACTTGATTAATATTTTATAATAGTTTATATGAAATATTATAAATACCTATTTGTATTAAATAAAAAAGTTTATTTAGATAAAAATAAAAAATTTTTTTAGAATAAAATTAAAAATCTATTTAATAAATACATTATTTAAATATTAAAGTGGAGAATAAATTTAAAATTTGAAGAAGATATTTAATAACTTTAAAAATTAAGTAATATATAAATAGCTTAAAATATTGAAAGAAATAGCTTAAAATATTGAAAGAAAAGGAAGTGCATTGATGGCCTTAGAAAATCTAAAAAATAATAAAATAATAAAGGATAGGAAATTACAGATATTAGTATTTTCTTTTGCAATTATTTTAACCATAACTTTGATTTATATAAACAGTACAAGTAACATATTAGGACATTCTTATAGAGATGCTTATTTATATCTAATTCAAAGTTATAAATTTTCAGGTCATCCAATCAGCGGTTACGATTATACAGAATATTTATCACCATTAATTCCTTTTTTAACATCAATATTATTCAGATTAGGATTTATAAGTGAAACAAGTTTATTCATAACAACAGGTATTTTTTATGCAATCGGAATAATTGGAGTATATTATCTATTAAAATTAAGATTTAATGAAATATACTCTTCTTTTGGAGCAATATTATATGGTAGTTTGTCTATAAATCTAATGTGGGCAGGAAATGGAACATTGGATATACCCTCTATTGCATTATCAATATGGGGGTTGTATTTTTTAATATTAGCTATTGAAAAAAATCAAAGATACTTCTATTTAGCACTTCCTTTAGGCATTTTATCATTTTTTGCAAAATATACAGGAGCTTTAATATTTGCAATAATGTTAGTTTATTTCATATCTAAACATGATATCATAGAAAATATTAGAAAATATATAAAACATGCAGTAGGAGGAGTTATATCCTCTTTAATTTTAATTATTCCTTTTTTAGTATATTATTATATAGAAAAAATACCTTTTGGTTTTATAACTCAAGCTGGAGAAATTTCATCAACAACTACAACAAGTGCAGAAGCAATAGCTAAACATACTGGAAATCAATTATTCTATTACTTTTTACATATTCCGGAATTTGTATATTCTCCCCAAATAATATTTGGACTCATAATTTCAATAATCGGACTGATTGGAATATTTTATGGACTTAAAAATCTTATCACAGATACAAAAGAATATTATAAAAGAACAGATGCATTATTGAGTTTATCATTTATTCCAAAAATAAAATTAAACAAAAAATATTATTTTATCTGCTTAATAGGATCTATAATTCTTATAATATTATCATTTTTAACTGCAGGAATGATTTCATTCATACTAAGTGAAGCAATATTCTTTATATCAATAACACTATTTTCAATATCTTTCAACAGCATATTCAAAGATTTAAACTACAGAACATTCAGCTATGATATCACAATGATATCCTGGTTTTTAGGATACATGATTTTCTTCTCAGCACATTTAACAAAAGTTAATAGATATTTTACAGCTTTTGCCCCAGGATTTGTATTCTTAATAATTATAGGCTTAATAAAACTCATAGACTTAATCAAAACAAAAACTGAAAAACCTAAATTATATAAAATAATTCCAGCACTCTTCATAATAATATTACTCATAACAACTACAAGCTATTTAACAATAGACAAACATGATCCATTAGTAGATAACGAAAAAGAAGCAAGTCTGTGGATTAAAGAAAATGTCCCTCAACACTCACAAATAAATATCTGGGCAATGCGAGGACCTATTTATACTTGGTATCTGGGAGAAGAAGTAACTTATCTGACAAGTTTTCCTCAAAATCAAAACCTTGGAGATTATCTTAAAAGTCAAAATGTAAGCTATTACATATCAACTCCCTACAATAACACAATCAATCACTTTACAAAAGTAAAAACCATCGGACAAGTCAATATTTATAAAAATAATGAATACAACCCCGAATAAATGAATAAATACAAAATAAACAAATGAACAATAAATTAATAAAACATAAAAAACTAAAAAACACTGAAAAAAAAGAATAAAAATAATAAAAAATGAAAAAAGAATAAAAATAATAAAAAATGAAAAAAGAATAAAAATAATAAAAAATGAAAAAAATAAAATTAATAAATAGTTAAACTAGCAAATACTTAAACCAAAATTAAAAGAACCGAAAACAAATGCAATAAAACTAATTAACATAGCTATTTTAAGTAATTTTGACACTTTTGCACAAGTTTCCTCAGGAGGATCAAATTTTAATATTAATGCGCTGTATAAAAAGATTATAATAGGAACAACCATTATTATCATATATAAAACATTGAAAATATGATAAATATAAAGAATTGGACACATTAAAGTAGTTACAACAATTAATATTATAGAAATAATGGAAGGAATTTTTTTACCATATAGAATAGGGAAAGTTCTAGCTCCTTCAAGTTTGTCTCCTTCAATATCTTCCATATCTTTAACAATTTCACGAGCTAATGTCATAAATACAGCAAATAATCCCAGATAGATAGATATGAATAATATGCCCAAATAATTTTGTGCACAAGATATAACTACCCCTGCAATTACAAAACAAAATCCAGTTAGAGTAGCTACAACAATGTTACCAATTAAAGGCATTGCTTTAAACTTAGCTGCATAGTAATACATTATAATTGAGGCAATTATTACAATAAGTGCTGGAAAAATATTATTAACCAAATAACTATCAATCAAACTTAATATAATACCTACACCAAATAAAAAGAAAGCATAATTTTTAGCATTTTTAACACTCACTCTTCCGGAAGGAATAGGTCGGTTAGGTTTATTGATTTCATCTATTTTATAATCAAAAACATCATTGATAGTATTTCCCCCAGCAGTACATACAAAAACTATTAAAGCACAGATAATTACTGCAAGACCATAATAATGACCTACAAACATCATCAGAATAACTGCAATGGAAGCCATAATCGCATTTCCTGGGCGAATAATCTCCAAATATCCATTCATAAAATAACCTCACATAAATAGAATACATATTTTAATAAATAATATTAATCACTTAATTCATCTAAAAGATTGGCAAATTTATTTGTCATCGAAACCATGGAGTAATCTTTAATATTTGCATCGGATTTAAATTCGACATAACCTTTATCTATAAATTCATTGTAAAAATTTAATAAAGCTTTTTTTGTTGATTCCAGATTAGAAACATGACAGCCGATTTTTGTCTCTTCAATTAAATCTTTAAGAGAACCTTCTTTATAACCGATTGATAAAACAGGTTTTTTAAGTGCAAAATATTCGTATACTTTACCTGGAATAAACATTTTCTCTTTTTCATTATTCCATGAAATAAGCAATAAAATATCAGATTGCGCCTGTTTTTGTAAAACCTCTTTATGAGAAATTCTTCCTCCGATATTTATAATATTCAAAAGACCATATTTCTTTGCCAATAATTCCAGATTATCATTATCTCCATAAAAATCGATAGAAATCTTAGAAGAATTCAATTTGCCTTCATTTTCCAAATCACGAATAGCTTTAAACAATAAACTGGGATCTCTCTTACCAGAATATAAAGAACCAGCATAAATAAAATTTAATTTATTATTATCCTTATTATCATATTCTCCAATATTCTTAGAAACATTTATATTTTTACCATCATCAATAAAAGAATCATGTGAAATATCCTCAAAAACTTTAAAATCATCTTCATCATAACCTGATAAAATTGGAACTATTTTAGAGTTAGGATGTATAGAAGATAATGTTTCAGCTGCTAAATCCGTAGTGGTCGTTAATGCATCTGCATTTTCAAAAGTTTTTATCTCAAGATTCTTTTCAAAATAATTTCTTATATGAGTATGAGAAATATAAGGATTTAAATTCCATAAATCTCTCAAATCAGCTATCCAAATAAGATCATATTTATTTTTAATGTTTTTTGCAATAGTATGTGCTGTAATAGGCCATGATGAACTTATAATCGCATCAATATCCTCATTCTCAATAATAGTTGAAATTTCTTTAAATGCCGGCTCAAACCAATATTTCATACCGTCAGGATAAGCAAATACTTCCCCTGCAAGAGAAATAGCTTTAGAAACTAATGGATTTTCAACAGAACCGGAATCTTTAAGTTTATTTTCAGATTCAACACACTCATCATCCGAATTTTTAGAATTGGAAATAGACTTTTTAAAATTGAATTTATTCAAATAATGAGAAAACATATCTTCATAATCAACATAGATTATTCTGCAATCCAAATCATCATTTTCCTTTGGAATGCTGCCTAAATTAGGTGCAATGACAATAGGTTCCCAACCAAACATAGGAAGATACTTAGCTAGTGCACGTAAACGTTTTGAAGCTATTTCATTAAGTTGATTAAAATAAAATGCGACCAAGATAACTTTTCTCATTAAAACACCGAATTCTTATTTTATTATTTAAAAATTTAGATTAATGACAATGAATAACTTTTTTTCAAAAAAAATACATTTTAATATAATCTAAACTATAACATATCTGTTCCAAATAATAATTTAAACAAAGAACAATATGTATTTTATGGTTATTTTAATAAACAATAATAAATAGCTTAATAATTACAATTATAATAACAACAATAATACAAATAAATAATTTTATAAAAAATATATTATTATAAATTAAAAATTACAAAGAAATTTAAGAGTATTTCATATTTCTTAAATATATGAATAAATATAAATAGAACCATACTTAAAATAATTAATATTTAAAATGAATAACCTTATATAATTATATTAAATTTAAA